>FLNY01003185.1_pt1 | contig 13337 bp, 24 predicted proteins | sample 1140381 | NCBI WGS metagenome assembly FLNY01 (sample SAMEA3878172, study PRJEB12797) | bioreactor metagenome | biome: Moose rumen | place: Sweden | collected 2011-10
AATGGCAGTACGTAAATTAAAGCCCGTAACTCCGGGTCAAAGACACAAAATTATTGGCACGTTCGAGGATATTACTGCATCCGTGCCAGAGAAGTCTCTCGTTTACGGTAAGCGTTCTACCGGCGGTCGAAACAACACCGGTAAGATGACCGTGCGCTACATGGGCGGCGGCCACAAGAAGAAGTATCGTCTGATCGACTTCAAGCGAGAGAAAGATGGTGTTCCTGCTGTGGTGAAGACTATCGAGTACGACCCCAACCGCTCGGCTCGCATCGCTCTTCTCTTCTATGCAGATGGTGAAAAACGTTACATTATTGCTCCTAATGGACTGCAGGTCGGCGCTACGCTGATGTCTGGAGCTGAGGCTGCGCCTGAGATAGGTAATGCCCTTCCGCTCGCCAACATTCCTGTGGGTACGGTGGTTCACAACATTGAGCTCCGTCCCGGTCAGGGAGCTCTGCTCGTTCGTTCGGCTGGTAATTTTGCTCAGTTGACTTCTCGTGAAGGAAGCTACTGCGTGATTAAGCTCCCCTCGGGAGAGACTCGCAAGGTGCTTTCTGCTTGCAAGGCTACTGTAGGTGCTGTGGGCAACTCCGACCACGCTCTTGAACAGTCCGGTAAGGCCGGTCGCTCGCGCTGGCTGGGCCGTCGCCCCCACAACCGTGGTGTGGTCATGAACCCGCACGATCACCCGATGGGTGGTGGTGAAGGCCGTCAGAGCGGTGGACATCCCCGTTCGCGTACCGGTCTGTATGCAAAGGGTAAGAAGACTCGTGCACCGAAGAAGCTTTCAAACAAGTACATCATTGAAAGAGCAAACAAGAAGTAAACAAGTAATCAAGAGTTAAATTATGAGTCGTTCATTAAAGAAAGGTCCGTATATCAACGTCTCGCTCGAGAAGAAAATTCTCGCCATGAACGAGAGCGGTAAGAAAACTGTCGTTAAGACATGGGCCAGAGCATCAATGATTTCCCCCGATTTCGTGGGACACACTGTTGCAGTTCATAACGGTAACAAATTTATCCCTGTTTACGTTACGGAGAACATGGTCGGCCACAAGCTCGGTGAGTTTGCACCCACACGTCGCTTCGGTGGTCATGCCGGTAACAAGAAGTAATTCCCAGGGATAGTTAAGAATTAAGAATTAAGAATTAAGAATTAACAATGGGAGCAAGAAAACATATTAAGGCTGAAGAGAGAAAAGCAGCTCTTAAGACACAGTATTTTGCAAAGCTGAACGGCTGTCCTTCTTCTCCGCGCAAGATGCGCTATGTCGTCGACATGATTCGCGGCATGGAAGTGAACCGCGCTCTTGGCGTCCTGAGATTCTCGAAGAAGGCTGCTGCCGCAGATGTGGAGAAACTTCTCCGTTCGGCTATCGCTAACTGGGAGCAGAAGAACGACCGCAAGGCTGAAGCCGGCGAGTTGTTCGTCACCCGCGTCTTCGTAAACGATGGTGTTACAATGAAGCGAATGAGACCGGCACCTCAGGGCCGTGGCTATCGTATCCGCAAGCGTTCGAACCACGTGACTCTGTTTGTTGACGCTAAAACTAATGACGTAAAAGAATAAGCAAGAATGGGACAGAAAGTTAATCCAATTAGCAACCGTCTGGGTATCGTTAGAGGTTGGGATTCCAATTGGTTCGGAGGCAAGGACTTCGGAGATAACCTGGTAGAGGATCAGAAAATCCGCAAGTACCTCAACGAGCGCCTGGCCAAGGCCAGTGTCTCGAAAATTGTCATCGAGCGCACATTGAAGCTGGTTACCATTACTATCTGCACGGCTCGTCCGGGTATCGTCATTGGTAAGGGTGGACAGGATGTCGACAATCTGAAGGACGAGTTGAAGAAGCTCTTCGACAAGGAAATTCAGATTAACATCTATGAGGTGAAGCGTCCGGAACTCGACGCTACAATCGTTGCCACGAACATCGCTCGCCAGATTGAGGGCAAGATTGCTTACCGCCGCGCCATCAAGCAGGCTATCGCTAACACGATGCGTGCTGGTGCCGAGGGCATCAAGGTTCAAATTTCGGGACGTCTGAATGGTGCTGAAATCGCACGCAGCGAGATGCTCAAGGAAGGCCGCACACCGCTGCACACCTTCCGTGCTGACATCGATTTCTGCCAGACAGAGGCTCTTACTAAGGTTGGTCTGCTGGGTATCAAGGTGTGGATCTGCCGTGGAGAAGTCTATGGCAAGGTTGACCTCGCACCCAACTTCACACAGGACAAGCAGGCTGGCCGTGGTAACGGCGGTAACAGAGATGGCCGCAAGTTCCGTGGCGACCGCGGTGACAGAAAAAGAAATAACAACCGTTAAAAGAAGGAGAAGCTATCATGTTACAACCTAAAAGAGTAAGATATAGAAGACCGCAAGACGGACGTGGCAATAAAGGCAACGCCCATCGCGGTACGACGCTGGCCTTTGGCTCGTTCGGTATCAAGACCCTCGACGCCAAGTGGATTGACAGCCGCCAGATTGAGGCTGCCCGTGTGGCCATCAACCGTTATATGAATCGTGAGGGTCAGGTATGGATCCGAATCTTCCCTGACAAACCTATCACTCGCAAGCCTGCTGACGTGCGAATGGGTAAAGGTAAGGGTGACCCCGCAGGATGGGTGGCTCCCGTGACTCCCGGTCGTATCCTTTTCGAAGTGGAAGGCGTGCCTTTCGAAGTGGCCAAGGAGGCTCTTCGTCTCGGTGCCCAGAAACTGCCCGTGAAGACTAAGTTTATTGTAAGACGTGACTACGATAAAAACGCTTAATTAGTTATGAAGATCAAGGAAGTAAGACAGCTCGAGACTCAGGAACTGACCGAGCGCATCGAGACTGAGGTTGTCAAGTACAACCAGATGAAGTTGAACCACACCATCGCTCCCCTGGAGAACCCATCACTGATTAAGGCTGCACGTCGTGACATTGCTCGCATGAAGACGGAGCTCCGTCAGAGAGAACTTAACAAATAACAATGGTCCAGATGGAAACAAGAAATTTAAGAAAGACAAGACAGGGTGTCGTTATCAGCAACAAAATGGATAAAACCATTGTTATTGCATCAAAGTTCAAGGAGAAACACCCTATTTATGGTAAGTTCGTCCAGAAGACGAAGAAGTACCATGCACATGATGAGAAGAATGAGTGCAACATCGGTGATACCGTGCTCATTATGGAAACCCGCCCTCTGTCGAAGACAAAGCGCTGGAGATTAGTTCAAATCGTTGAAAAGGCTAAGTAATTATGATACAAGCAGAATCAAGACTAGTGGTAGCTGACAACAGTGGTGCACGTGAGGCTCTTTGCATCCGTGTGCTCGGTGGTACCCGCCGCCGTTATGCCAGCGTGGGCGACGTGATTGTCGTTGCCATCAAGAACGCCATTCCCACGAGTGACGTCAAGAAGGGTGCAGTATCGAAGGCTCTGATCGTTCGCACAAAGAAGGAAATCCGTCGCGCTGATGGCTCGTACATCCGTTTCGACGACAATGCCTGCGTGCTTCTGAATAATGCCGGCGAACTCCGCGGCAGCCGTATCTTCGGCCCTGTCGCCCGTGAGCTCCGTGCCGTCAACATGAAGGTCGTTTCTTTGGCACCTGAGGTTCTTTAACACATTAAAAGAATAAGAAGTAATGAGCAAGTTACATATTAAGAAAAACGATACCGTCTACGTCCTGTCCGGTGAGGATAAGGGCAAGACTGGTAAGGTGCTGAAGGTCTTGGTCGACAAGCAGCGCGCCATCGTCGAAGGTGTCAACTTCGTCAACAAGAGCGCAAAGCCCAGTGCCAAGAATCCTCAGGGTGGCTTCGAAAAGGTTGAGGCTCCCATCCATGTTTCGAATTTGAGTCTGGTCGATCCGAAGAGCGGCAAGCCCACCCGCGTCTCCATCAAGCACGAGGGTAAGAACGTGATTCGTATCGCCAAAAAGTCAGGGGAGGAGATTAAGTAATGAATACAGCACAACTTAAGAAAACTTATGCCGAGCAGATTGCTCCGGCTTTGATGAAGCAGTTTAACTACACTTCTGCCATGCAGATTCCTGTCCTGAAGAAGATCGTGGTCAACCAGGGTCTTGGCGATGCCACTCAGGATAAGAAGATCATTGAGGTGGCTATCAACGAGATTACCACCATTTGCGGCCAGAAGGCTGTGGCCACCTATTCCAAGAAGGATATCGCTAACTTCAAGCTTCGTAAGAAGATGCCGATTGGCGTGATGGTGACACTGCGTCGTGAGCGTATGTATGAGTTCCTGGAGAAGCTCGTCCGCATTGCCCTGCCTCGTATTCGCGACTTCAAGGGCATTGAGAGCAAGTTCGACGGCCGTGGCAACTACACGCTTGGCATTCAGGAGCAGATCATCTTCCCTGAGATCAATATCGATTCAGTAGACCGTATTCAGGGTATGAACATTACCTTCGTGACGACGGCTCAGACCGACGAGGAAGGCTATGCTCTGCTCAAGGCTTTCGGTCTCCCATTCAAGAACGTTAAAAACGATTAATAGATATGGCAAAAGAATCAATGAAAGCCCGCGAGGTGAAGCGTGCTAAGCTCGTTGCCCGCTATGCTGAAAAGCGTGCTGCCCTCAAGAAAATCATCGCTACGGCTGATGTTAACACTGAGGAAGGCGCCATGGCCGCCTATGAGGCTGCCCGCAAGCTGCAGGAGATTCCCCGCAACGCCAACCCCATCCGTCTGCACAACCGCTGCAAGATCACGGGGCGTCCGAAGGGATACATGCGTCAGTTCGGTCTCTCTCGTATCCAGTTCCGTGAGATGGCATCAAGCGGTCTGATCCCGGGAGTGAAGAAGGCCAGCTGGTAAACACAAGGCTGTAGGCGATTGGCTGTTGGCTAAAAAGCGATAAGCTAATTAGTCAAGAGCCAAAAGCTGGAAGCTGATGGCTAAGAGCTAAATAAGCAATAAATAGTATTAATATTGTCGGGGGAGTCCCGATTAATTAAACAAATTTATCATGACAGATCCAATAGCAGATTTTCTGACGAGGCTGAGAAATGCAATCATGGCTCATCACCGTGTTGTTGAAGTTCCGGCTTCAAACTTGAAGAAGGAAATCACCAAGATCCTCTTCGAGAAAGGCTACATCCTGAACTACAAGTTCATTGAGGATGGACCTCAGGGAACTATCAAGGTTGCCTTGAAGTACGACCCTGTAACAAAAGAGAACGCCATCAAGTTCTTGAAGCGCGTGTCAACCCCAGGTCTTCGTAAGTACACTGGTTACAAAGACATGCCGAGAGTTATTAACGGACTGGGTATCGCTATCTTATCCACGTCTAAAGGTGTAATGACAGACAAAGAGGCCACCCAGCAGAAAATTGGTGGTGAGGTGCTTTGCTACGTTTATTAATTGGAGGATAGAATATGTCAAGAATAGGAAAATTGCCAATTAGTATTCCTGCTGGCGTTACCGTTGCCCAGGACAAGGACGGTGTCATTACTGTTAAGGGCCCCAAGGGTGAGCTCTGTCAGAAAGTCGACAAGTCTATCGCTGTGAAGATTGAGGATGGTCACATCACCTTCGAGATTGACGAGAATAGCCCTGTGAACGAGAAGCAGAAGCAGGCTTTCCACGGTCTCTATCGTGCACTTGTCAACAACATGGTTGTTGGTGTGAGTGAAGGTTACAAGAAGGAGATGGAACTCGTCGGTGTCGGTTACCGTGTCTCAAATCAGGGTAACCTCATTGAGTTCTCGCTCGGCTATACACACCCCATTTTCATCGAGCTTCCGAAGGAAGTGAAGGTTGAAACCAAGTCGGAGCGCAACCAGAACCCGCAGCTTATCCTTGAGTGTGCCGACAAGCAGCTCCTCGGTCTGATCTGCGCTAAAATTCGTTCTTTCCGCAAGCCTGAGCCTTACAAAGGAAAGGGTATTTTGTTCAAGGGTGAAGTTATCCGCCGCAAGTCGGGTAAGTCGGCCTCTGCGAAGTAATTAAGAATTAAGAATTAAGCTTTAAGAATTCAAGATTATGACGACAAAGAAAGTTGAAAGACGAATTAAGATTAAATACAGAATTCGTAAGAATGTTTTCGGCACAGCCGAGCGTCCCCGTATGAGCGTGTTCCGCAGCAACAAGCAGATCTACGTTCAGGTGATTAATGATTTGGAAGGTAAGACTCTTGCATCTGCATCTTCGCTTGGCCTCGAGGCTATGCCTAAGATTGAGCAGGCTGCAAAGGTGGGTGAACTCATCGCTGCTAAGGCTCAGGAGGCCGGTGTCAAGGCCGTTGTCTTCGACCGTAACGGCTATCTGTATCACGGCCGTGTGAAGTCGCTTGCCGATGCTGCACGTAAAGGTGGACTTAATTTTTAAACGATTATGGCAATGAACAAAGTTAAAGTAAATAGTGACGTTGAACTGAAAGACAGACTGGTTGCCATCAACCGTGTAACCAAGGTAACCAAGGGCGGTCGCACCTTTACCTTCGCTGCTATCGTTGTTGTCGGCGACGGCAATGGCGTAATCGGCTGGGGCCTGGGCAAAGCTGGTGAAGTAACTGCAGCTATCGCAAAGGGTGTTGAGTCTGCTAAGAAGAATCTTGTTAAGGTTCCTGTGCTCAAGGGTACCATCCCCCATGAGATGGAGGCACACTTCGGTGGTGCTCAGGTGTTCCTGAAGCCTGCTGCTGCCGGTACAGGCCTTGTGGCCGGCGGTGCTATGCGTGCTGTCCTTGAGAGTGCTGGTGTGAAGGATGTGCTTGCTAAGTCAAAGGGGTCTTCGAATCCCCACAATCTGGTGAAGGCTACCATCGTTGCTCTGAGCAACATGCGTGATGCCTATACCGTGGCCGGCACTCGTGGTATCAGTATGGAAAAAGTATTTAGAGGATAATAGGAGGATAAGACTATGGCAACAATTAAGATTAAGCAGATAAAGAGTAAGATCGGTTATCCCGTTGACCAGAAGCGAACCCTCGAGGCTCTGGGGCTCCACAAGATCTCCCAGATTGTTGAGAAGGAAGATACTCCCGCTATCCGCGGCATGATTCGCAAGGTTCATCACCTGGTGACCGTTATTGACTAAACAGTAATCACAACTTTAAAACAGAATTCTATTAGATTATGAAACTGAATAATTTGAAACCTGCAGAGGGCTCAACTCATTCACGTCGTAGAATTGGCCGTGGTCCGGGCTCAGGTCTGGGCGGAACCTCTACCCGTGGTCATAAGGGTGCCAAGGCTCGCTCTGGTTATAAGAAGAAGGTTGGTTTTGAAGGTGGTCAGATGCCTCTGCAGCGCCGACTTCCGAAGTATGGCTTCAAGAACATCAACCACAAAGAGTACTTCGCCGTGAACCTCTCGACACTACAGAAGTTGGCCGAGGAGAAGGGCCTTGCCAAGATCGGTATCGCCGAGTTGGTCGCCGCTGGCCTGACCAATGGTAAGGAACTTGTGAAGATTCTTGGCAAGGGCGAACTCAAGGCCAAGGTTGACGTGGAGGCTAACGCTTTCTCGAAGACCGCAGAAGAAGCAATCAAAGCAGTAGGTGGAAACGCAACAATAATCTAAACGTACGAAGATGAAGAAGTTTATAGACACCCTAAAGAACATCTGGAAGATTGAGGATCTGCGCCAGCGTATCCTTATCACAGTACTGTTTGTGGCAATTTATCGATTCGGTTCGAAGATTGTGCTTCCAGGCATTGATTTTAACCAGCTTGGTCAGCTCAAACAGCAGACGGCAGAAGGTCTGATGTCGCTTCTCGACATGTTCTCGGGTGGAGCATTTTCCAATGCGTCGATCTTTGCACTGGGAATTATGCCTTACATCTCAGCTTCTATCGTCATGCAGCTTCTTGCTGTCGCTGTGCCTTATTTCCAGAAGATGCAGCGCGAGGGTGAGAGCGGCCGCAAAAAGATTAGTCAATACACTCGGTGGCTGACAGTGGGTATTCTGCTGTTCCAGGCACCGAGCTACCTGTTCAACCTGAAGATGCAGGTGGGTCCTGCACTGGCTTCCGGAGTGAACTGGACTGTATTTATGTTTGCCTCGACTATCATCCTTGCAGCAGGAAGTATGTTCATCCTTTGGCTGGGTGAACGCATCACTGATAAGGGTATTGGAAATGGTGTCTCGCTGATCATTATGATTGGTATCATCGCTCGTCTGCCTGAGGCTTTCGCCCAGGAAGTCGGTTCGCGCTTCGCAGCCGCTACCGGTGGTGGTCTCGTCATGTTCCTCATTGAGATTATCATTCTCTATGCAGTTGTTTGTGCAGCAATTGTTTTGGTGCAGGGCGTACGTAAGATTCCCGTGCAATATGCAAAGCGTGTGGTTGGCAATAAAACTTATGGTGGTGCACGCCAGTATATTCCTCTCAAGCTGTTCGCAGCCAATGTGATGCCTATCATTTTTGCTCAGGCAATTATGTTCATCCCTCTCACATTTGCGCAGTGGACTAATCCAGAGAATTCGAGCTGGTTCCTCCGTACGATGCTTAACCATCACAGTTGGTTGTATAACCTGATATTTGCAATTCTGATTATTGCATTTACCTACTTCTACACAGCTATCACACTGAACCCCACTCAGATGGCCGAGGATATGAAGCGCAACAATGGCTTTATCCCTGGTGTGAAGCCTGGTAAAGATACTGCTAACTACATTGACACGATCATGTCGCGCATCACGCTTCCTGGTTCGTTGTTCATTGCATTCATCGCTATCATGCCTGCCTTCGCCAGCCTGCTTGAAGTGAAAGATGAGTTCTCTCAGTTCTTTGGAGGTACCTCGTTGCTGATTCTCGTTGGTGTCGTTCTCGACACGCTCCAGCAGATTGAGAGTCACCTGCTCATGCGCCATTATGACGGCTTGTTGAATTCAGGTCGTATTCATGGACGTGGCGGTGTAGCTGCTTACTAAAACTATCGGATGAAGATATTTCTGAAGACAGAAGACGAAATTGAGCTAATGCGCCAAGCGAACCAACTTGTTGGTAAAACGCTTGGCGAATTGGCTAAACATATAAAACCGGGAATAACGACCCTACAGTTGGACAAAATTGCCGATGAGTTCATTCGTGACCATGGTGCAGTGCCGACATTCAAAGGATTTCCGAATCCGTATGGGGGGCCGTTCCCTGCAAGCATTTGCACCTCTGTCAATGAGGTCGTGGTGCACGGCGTTCCAAGTGAGAAGACAATCCTGAAAGATGGTGACATCATCTCCATAGATTGTGGTACACTTCTCAACGGCTTCAATGGTGACTCCTGCTACACATTTTGTGTCGGCGAGGTCTCGGACGAAGTAAAGAAACTTCTCCGAGTGACTAAAGAGTCGCTCTATAAGGGAATTGAGAACGCAGTTGCAGGCAGACATCTCGGTGATATCAGCAGTGCTGTTCAAGACCATTGCGAAGCAGAAAACTACGGAGTGGTACGCGAACTGACAGGACACGGCATCGGACGTGAGATGCATGAAGATCCACAAGTGCCCAATTATGGGCGTCGTGGAAATGGCATCACCCTCAAAGCTGGCATGTGTATTGCCATTGAGCCGATGATAACTATGGGTCGACGCGACATTTACCTGAAGCCTGACCGATGGAGTGTCTGCACACGCGACGGCAAACCGGCTGCTCATTTCGAGCATACCATTGTTATCCGCCGAGGAGAAGCTGAGATCCTTTCGTCGTTTGAAGAAGTTGAAACATTTGAAGGTAAATTATACTAAGAGTAAAGCATGGCAAAACAATCCGCTATTGAGCAGGACGGGACTATCCTTGAGTCGCTCTCGAATGCAATGTTCCGCGTTGAGCTGGAGAATGGGGTGCAGATTATTGCACACATCTCAGGCAAGATGAGAATGCATTATATCCGTATTCTTCCGGGCGACAAGGTGAAAGTGGAGATGAGTCCTTATGACCTGACAAAGGGACGTATCGTATTCAGATATAAATAAATCATTTACAAAGAGATATGAAGACAAGAGCATCATTGAAGAAGCGTACCCCCGATTGCAAGATAGTGCGTCGTAAGGGTCGCCTGTTCGTAATCAACAAGAAAAACCCTAAGTACAAGATGCGTCAGGGCTAAAGTTTGTTAAATTATCATGCTTGGGTTGGGGAATATCAAATTATTTCCTTACCTTTGCATGCTTTTTCAGCAAATTAGAAGTTTAAACTTTATTTTTTTTCATTATTTATTAACAAATGGCAATAAGAATTGTTGGAGTAGATTTGCCCCAAAACAAGCGTGGCGAAATCGCATTGACCTACATCTATGGTATAGGTCGAAGTAGTTCAGCAAAGATATTGGACAAGGCAGGCGTCAGCCGTGACCTGAAGGTCAACGAGTGGAGTGACGATCAGGCAGCTAAAATCCGTGAAATTATCGGTGCTGAATTCAAAGTTGAAGGTGATCTTCGTAGTGAGATCCAGTTGAATATCAAGCGACTGATGGATATTGGTTGCTATCGTGGAGTCCGTCATCGTAATGGTCTTCCCGTTCGCGGTCAGAGCACTAAGAACAATGCCCGTACGCGCAAAGGTAAGAAGAAGACTGTTGCTAATAAGAAGAAAGCCACTAAGTAAAGTTTAAAGTTTAAGGTTTAAAGTTTAAAATTTGAAAAGTTATGGCAAAGAAAACAGTCGTATCAAAGAAAAGGAACGTGAAGGTCAGCGCTATTGGCCAGCTTCATGTTCACAGTTCCTTCAATAATGTCATCGTCTCTTTGGCAAACGAAGAGGGTCAGGTGATCTCCTGGTCGTCGGCCGGTAAGATGGGCTTCCGTGGTTCGAAGAAGAACACTCCGTATGCTGCTCAGATGGCAGCTGAAGATTGCGCAAAGGTTGCTTTCGACCTTGGTCTGCGCAAGGTGAAGGCTTATGTCAAGGGTCCCGGCAATGGCCGTGAGTCAGCTATCCGTGCCATCCATGGCGCAGGCATTGAGGTCATCGAGATCGTCGATGTTACTCCGCTGCCACACAATGGTTGCCGTCCCCCGAAGCGTCGTCGTGTATAATTTGGCGTAATAGCGTCATATCGTAATAACGTAATAAGAATTTTTTTTTATCATTGAAATATGGCAAAGTATATTGGACCGAAATCTAAAATTGCCCGCCGTTTTGGCGAAGCCATCTACGGACCGGACAAAGTTTTGTCTAGGAGAAACTTCCCTCCTGGACAGCATGGCAATAACCGCCGCCGCAAGCAGTCGGAGTATGCTGTCATGCTGGCAGAGAAGCAAAAAGCCAAGTACACCTATGGAGTGCTTGAGCGCCAGTTCCGCATCCTGTTCGAAAAGGCAGCCAAGTCTGACGGTATCACCGGTGAGGTGCTTCTTCAGAATCTTGAGAGCCGACTCGACAATGTGGTGTTCCGTCTGGGACTCGCTCCTACCCGTGCAGCTGCACGTCAGCTCGTCGGTCATCGTCACATCGTTGTCGATGGCAAGGTAGTCAACATTCCTTCGTTTGCGGTGAAACCCGGTATGATTGTTGGTGTACGCGAGAAGTCGAAGTCACTCGAAGTCATCGCTGACGCACTGGCAGGTTTCAACCACAGCAAGTACCCCTGGATTGAATGGGATGAGCAGCAGAAGGCTGGCAAGTTCTTGCATCGTCCTGAGCGCGCTGACATTCCTGAGAACATTAAGGAGCAGTTAATCGTTGAGTTGTACTCTAAGAACTAAAATCATTTAAATTAATGGCGATATTAGCATTTCAAAAACCCGATAAAGTGGTAATGTTGGAAGCCAACGACAGGTTCGGCAAGTTCGAATTCCGTCCGTTGGAGCCGGGCTTCGGCGTGACCGTCGGCAATGCCCTGCGCCGCATTCTTCTTTCATCGCTCGAGGGTTATGCCATCAACACCATCCGTATCGGTGGGGTTGAGCATGAGTTCTCCTCGGTGCCTGGTGTGAAGGAGGATGTCACCAACATTATCTTGAACCTGAAGCAAGTCAGGTTCAAGCAAGTAGTAGAAGAATTCGAGAACGAGAAGGTCAGCATCACTGTCGAGAATTCTACCGAATTTAAAGCCGGTGATATCGGCAAGTATCTGACTGGATTTGAAGTGTTAAATCCCGATTTGGTGATTTGTCATCTCGACTCAAAAGCTTCAATGCAGATAGACTTGACTATCAATAAGGGTCGCGGCTATGTGCCATCCGATGAGAACCGTGAGTTCTGCACCGATGTCAACGTGATTCCTATTGATTCTATCTACACCCCAATCCGCAACGTCAAATTCGCTGTCGAGCCCTATCGTGTCGAGCAGAAGACCGACTACGACAAGCTTGTCCTCGAAGTGACGACGGATGGTTCCATTCACCCGAAGGACGCCCTCAAGGAGGCCGCCAAAATCCTCATCTACCACTTCATGCTCTTCTCCGATGAGAAGATTACGCTCGAGAACACCGAGAGCGACAACAACCAGGAGTTTGATGAGGAAGTGCTGCACATGCGTCAGCTGCTCAAGACCAAGCTGGTCGACATGAACCTTTCGGTTCGTGCCCTCAACTGTCTGAAGGCTGCCGACGTCGAGACGCTTGGCGATCTAGTCCAGTACAACAAGACCGACCTCCTGAAGTTCCGCAACTTCGGTAAGAAATCGCTCACGGAGCTTGATGATTTGCTCGAGAGTCTGAATCTGTCGTTTGGAACCGACATCACAAAGTATAAACTGGATAAGGAGTAAGTGAAAAATTTGCTACCGCACTTGCCTTTCATTAACGAATTGCCCAATAAAAGTAAACAACAACAATGAGACATAACAAAAAATTCAACCATCTCGGTCGTACTGCATCGCATCGCCAGGCTATGCTTGCCAACATGGCTATCTCGCTGATCATGCACAAAAGAATCACTACGACCCTGGCCAAGGCAAAGGAACTCAAGAAGTATGTGGAGCCCCTCATCACTAAGGCAAAGGAGGATTCCACCAATTCACGTCGCGTCGTGTTCAGCTATCTGCAGAACAAAGAGGCCATCAAGGAACTCTTCGGCGCCGTCGCAGAGAAAGTGGGCGACCGTCCCGGTGGCTACACCCGCATCATCAAGCTCGGCAGTCGTCAGGGCGACGCTGCTTCGATTTGCTTCATTGAGCTCGTAGACTTCGATCCCGAAATGGCAAAGACCGAGACCAAGAAGAAGGCCACCCGCCGTTCGCGCCGTTCGTCGTCGAAGGCAGAGGCTCCCGTTGAGGAAGCTCCCGCAGCTGAGGCACCCGCAGCCGAAGAGGCTCCGGCGGCTGAATAACAACGATTATTTGCGAAAGCTAATAGTGAAGAAAAACTCTCACCCGATGCAGGGTGAGAGTTTTTTTGGTATGCTCGGCATGAGCATTGTCTAACGGGTGCAAGTCCCGAG
>FLNY01004436.1_pt1 | contig 13324 bp, 11 predicted proteins | sample 1140381 | NCBI WGS metagenome assembly FLNY01 (sample SAMEA3878172, study PRJEB12797) | bioreactor metagenome | biome: Moose rumen | place: Sweden | collected 2011-10
GAATAACTATGAGCTCAACAATTCTGATAAAAGTCCATCTCATCAGTGAAATCTGTGTTCATAAACTGAAATTTTAACATGCGAAACTTGTGTAGAATGATTAAAATTCTTAATCTTTATTTTGAGTTATGGCAAAATCTTCTTATCTTCGCATAAAATGAATACCATTATGACTTTTACAGAACTATCCATGCCTATTTTTGAGAAGGCAATCGACGACTATCATGTATATGACAATGTGGACCAGCCGATCAACAATCCTTATCCAGCAGGATCCATCGAGTATTACCTTTACCTGAAAAACTGGATTGACACCGTTCAGTGGCATTTCGAGGATATCATCCGCGAGCCGGACATCGACCCCGTCGAGGCTGTCAAACTGAAACGGCGGATCGACAAGAGTAATCAGGACCGGACGGACCTGGTGGAGATGATCGACAGTTATTTCCTCGATAAATATAAAGAGGTGCAGGTGCTACCGGATGCTACCATCAACACTGAGAGTCCGGCTTGGGCGGTCGACCGGCTCAGTATCCTTGCTCTGAAAATCTACCACATGAAGGAACAGACACTGCGCACTGATGCGTCGGAGGAGCATGTGGCCAAGTGTCAGGCAAAACTCAATGTGCTGCTGGAGCAGAAGAAGGACCTCTCATCTGCCATCGACCAACTGCTCGACGACATCGCAGCAGGCAAGAAATACATGAAGGTCTATAAGCAGATGAAGATGTATAACGACCCGTCCACCAACCCTGTCCTCTACGGTAAAAAGTAACTGCACTTTTCACTTGAATGAACCGCCTTCTCATCATCCGCTTTTCTGCCATAGGCGACGTGGCGATGCTCGTCCCTGTGGTCTGTTCGTTAGCAACGCAGTATCCGGAGTTGGATATCACCGTGCTGACGCGCCGCAATTATACGCCAATCTTCGACTGGATGCCCCGCAACGTCCGGCTGATGGGCATCGACCTGAAAGAATATGAGGGATGGAGGCTGGAACGGCTGTTTTCCGAATTGAAAACTATGCAGTTTGATGCTGTGGCGGATATGCACGACGTGATACGCACGAAATACCTCCGTATGCGGTTCAGAATGGCCGGGGTGAAGACGGCTGTGGTTGACAAGGGAAGGGATGAGAAAAAACAACTGTTGGGACATGGTATCGGCCATAGTCCCCTCAAACACACGACCGAACGCTATGCAGAGGTGCTCCGTCAGCTCGGACTGCCGTTAACGCTCGATTACAATGTAAAGGGAGTCACAAAAAATGCCGCATTCCTGAGTGCGCGGAAAATAACTGTCCCTATTTTCAAATCCACGGGTGAAAAATGGGTGGGTATCGCACCCTTTGCAGCTCATGAGGGAAAAATCTATCCGCTTGAAAAGATGCGGCAGGTGGTGACAGAACTGTCCGACATCGGCGTCAGGGTGTTCCTGTTCGGAGCTGGTGAGAAGGAGTCGAAAATCCTCAGCAGCTGGCAGAAAAACGGACGAATCGTCAGCATTTGCGGAAAGATGGGCAGTCTGCACAACGAGCTGGTGCTGATGTCGCAGCTTGATGTGATGATTGCCATGGATTCTTCCAACATGCATATGGCGGCCATGATGGGAACGCCGGTCATCTCAGTGTGGGGCGCCACCCATCCTAAGGCGGGATTCACCCCTTGGAACCAGCCTGAAGAGAACATCATCCAAATGGAAAATCTCCCTTGCCGCCCTTGCTCGGTCTATGGAAACAAACCATGCCGCTACGGCGACTACAGGTGTATGAAAAAAATCCAGCCCGAACAAATTGTCGGGCTGGTTGAGAACATTATAAGTGGGGCATCGTCATGATGTCCTTTTTTTATCTTGCCGAAACGTATTTGTGGAGCGTAGAGCGAACGGCGCCGTATGAGCTATAGAGCTCTTTCACCATGCCTTCAATCTGCTCGCCCAGACCGACCTCATAGAGGTCAACTCCGAACACGTCCTTGCGGGAGTATAACTGACGGAGACAGCTGAAGTCCTGGTCGGCTTTGCCCACTTCGAGCGGCTTCACAATCGCCATCAGCTCATCGAGCATCGGGTCGGGCGACGGTTCAAACGGCTGTCCGTCATCCTTGATGCCTTTCAGGTAGCGGGCATAACCGGCGAGTGTGAGCGGAATCAGCTGCAGGTTGCTCATGTCCAGACCGCGTGCCACATACTTCTTGATGGTCTCACCGAAGCGGATAGGCAGCTTCTGACTGGTGTCCATGGCAATGCGCTGAGGGGCGTCAGGCATGAACGGATTCGGCAGACGACGGTTGATCACTGCACCGATAAACTCGTATGGGTTCAGCACTCCAGGGTCGGTCACCACAGGCATGGCCTCCATATAACCGATTTTCTGGATGAGACTGCGGATGTCCTCGTCGCCCATCTCAGCACTGATCAGCGTGTAGCCAAGCAGACATCCGTAGATCGACATGGCGGTATGGAGTGGGTTCAGACAGGTGGTCACCTTCATCGTCTCCACCTTATCCACCGTCTCACGGGTTGTATAGAGCGCACCGCCCAAATCCAACGGAGGACGACCGTTCGTATAGTTGTCCTCAATCACCAGATATTGTACTTCCTCAGCATTCACGAAAGGAGCAGTGAAAGTGTGCTTCTCCGTCTCGATATAGTTGTTGTCCTCAAAACCGTCGGCTGCAAGCAACTCCTGCACTTTCTGGTGTGGACGAGGGGTGATCTTATCAATCATTGACCACGGGAAGGTGATTTTCTGTTCATCCTTCAGGTAGTCGAGGAAGGCCTGGGGAACCAGCCCGTCGGCCACCCAACGTTCTGCGTATGCCATCACACCGGCTTTCACCTTGTCGCCGTTATGGGAGCAGTTATCCATACTCTGGACGGTCAGCGGAAGTTCGCCTGCCTTGAAACGCTCAAGCAGCAGCGCACATACTTTTCCCATGGCAAGCGCCGGAGTTAGGCCACGCTCCAGATCGGCAGGTGCCACGAAGTAGCCTTTCTCGGTGATGGTAAAGGAAATCATCTGGAGGCTTGGATTGCGGAAGATATCCACCAGCCGCTGCCAGTCGCTGAACTGGTAGTCGGCTTTCAACGCCTCAGTCACGGACGCAATCACCTTCTTCTCAATCGTGCCAGATGACTGCAGGCTTACGAGCAACGACAGATTGTCGTATGGGCTATAGGCTTTGTCCACCACTTCGAAGTCGAAGGTCTCAGCCACGATCACACCACGGTCGTATTTGCCAGTGTTCAGTGCGTCGTTCAGGATGGCGGCTGGGAAAGCCCTGAAAATATTGCCTCCGCCGAAATGAACCCATGTCGGTTCATCGTATGTTTTCTTTGCAATGGCTGCTATGTCGAATTTCGGAAGCTCGTAGCCTTTCGCTTCCCACTCAGCGGAATTGAAACTACCGCTTTTGATATCTTTCAGTTTCATAATCAGTAAAAAGTGAAATTAGTCAAAAAACCCTGGTTGTTTGTATTCGATGCCCAGCTCACGGTCCACCGTGGCGAGGATGCCCTGCACCTGACCAAGGGCGAACATACGTCCGAGGAACGAATAGCCGGCGTTGTAGCCTTTGTCTTCGTCGCCCAGCATTGTCATGCCGTGGTCCACACGCATCGGCAACTCCGGGTTTTCCTTTTCGAACACACGGGCAAGCTCAATGATGTCGGCGCGTCCTCCCAGATGGCTGGCCTCAGTGAAGTCGCCGTTAGGGAAGATATGACACGAACGGAGATGCACGAAATGGGTGCGGGGAGCAAACTTACGGGCCATCTCCACCACGTTGTTGTAGGCTCCGGCACTCAGCGAACCGGCGCAGAAAGTCAGGCCGTTGTGCTTGTTAGGCACAGCGTTGAGGAACCACTCGATATCTTCCTCCGTGCGGACGATGCGAGGCAGACCCAGAATCTCAATTGGCGGGTCGTCGGGATGCACACACATATTCATGCCGCATTCCTCACAAGTAGGCATGATGGCGGTGAGGAAATATTTCATGTTCTCACGCAACTGAGCCTTGTCGATACCTTTGTAGAGATTCAGGAACTCACGGAACTTCTCAATCGGCGCCTCGTCGTTCTCGCTGAAATTGCCGCTTACAAATCCCTGGGTCTTGATGATGATGTTTTCCACCAGCTGGTGGTCCTTCTCCGGAGTCATCGTCTTGGCAAGCGCATCGGCTTCTGCCAACACGTTACGCCCTTCGCCCACACCTTCAGGGAACCGGAACTGTGCCCAGTCCTCGCGTGCACCTTCGCGTTTGAGGATATAAATGTCGAAATAGGCGAATTCGGCATAATTGAAATAGAGGTTGGAGGCACCGTTCGGGTTGTCGTGCAACAGGTCGGTACGGGCCCAGTCAAGCACTGGCATGAAATTATAGCAGATGGTGTGGATCCCTTCTGCGGAGAGATTCCGCAGGCTTTCCTTATACACTTCTATCTGCTCGTCGCGATCAGGACCGCCATATTTGATGGTCTCCACCACTGGCAGACTCTCCACCACACTCCAGCGCATCCCATAGCTCTCTATATACTCGCGCAAGTCGCGGATTTTCTCACGGGTCCACACCTGACCGAGCGGCACATCGTGCAGGGCGGTCACAATTCCTTCAACTCCGATTTGTTTCAGCATGGCAAGCGTAATCTTGTCGTTCTTGCCAAACCATCTCCATGTTCTTTCCATATTGTGATTTTTAAGTTTGGATTTTCTGCAAAAATAAGAATAATTATGAAAAATCGGAAATATAAACATCCCTATTTCCCTACTTTGCAACCTGACAGAAAACATCGGTTACAATTTGCGAATCATTTGCAAAGATAATGGATTTTGATGGCGGATGAAAAAAGAATTGTACGTTTTAATGGATTATCGTACAATTCTTATCTTTTCTTGGCAATCACATAGATAATGATTGGAGCACCCAGAAACGGGGTGACGGCGTTCAATGGAATCACGCCGCGGTCGCCTGGCAGCACGCAAATGGCATTGGCAAGCAAGGCGATAGCGGCTCCGGCAAGGATGGTGGCAGGTAGCAGCTTCTGATGGTTCTCTGTGCCAAGCAGCATACGGGCGATATGAGGAACTGCCAGGCCGATGAAGGCGATAGGACCGCAGAAAGCAGTGGTGATGGCGGACAGCAGACCCGTCACGAACAGCAGAAGATGACGCACACGCTTGATGTTAAAACCTAAATTCTTGGCATATTCGTCACCCAAAAGTAGAGCGTTCAGTGGCTTCACCATCAGGATGGCAACAAAAAGTCCCACACCACTCACACCTATGAACAACGGAAGCTTGTCGAGCGACACACCACCGAAATTGCCCAACCCCCAAATCATATACGACTGCACACCTTCCTCCGTGGCGAAGAAATTCAACAGGGAGATGGCGGAGGAGGTGACATATCCGATCATGATGCCGGCAATGAGCAACATCACGTTGTCTTTCACCACCAGCGACAGCAGCAGGATGATACCCATCACAAGCATCGCACCCACAAAGGCAGCTAAGAGGATGGCCATAAAACCGGTGAAGGTATAGCTGCCGGCACTCAGACTGCCACCCCATAGCAGCATCACGAGAGCGACACCTACGCTTGCGCCGCTGTTGATACCGAATATCGACGGACCGGCCAGCGGATTGCGGAACGCAGTCTGGAGCATCAGACCGCTCACGGCAAGCGAAGCGCCACAGAGCATCGCCGTGATGGCCTGAGGCAGACGGCTTTCCATCACGATATAGTTCCACGACGGATGACCGCTGTCCTGACCACACAGAATCTTGACGACATCACCCACGGGAATATCGACGGCGCCCATCAGCATATTGGCAATAAACAGCACAACGATGCATAGCGGTAAAAATATATATAAGGTAAACTTCATCTCTTACCTAACGTTCTACAGGCCTGAAATATTTTGTTTCTCCCAGCCCTTTAATTTCCGGATGTGTGATAATCACGATATCTCTCAGCAGCAGGGCTGGATGAAAGGGGGTGTCTTCGTAAAAAGTGGTGGTGGCAGTGTTGCAGCCGTAGGCTTTACGCATATTAAAAGATTTAAATTGCTCGTAACCCTGATTCTCAGAAAGGAGTTCTTTGTAAGTGATGGGATGCGGACTGTTATAGCGGAAAAGCCATACATCGCAGCCGGCGCCCTTGTTGAGCACGCTCTCGAACGGTAGCTGTAACGAACCGCTGTCTTCATTGTCGCTCCATGGATAGAGGGCGGAGGCTTCACCGATCATCCTGCCGATGGTGCTGTGACCGCCGGGAACATACCAGACGCTACCTGTTTGCTTGTCCATCAGCACAGAAAGACGGCCGGAGTCAGCAGCCGCTATGGCTGTCAATTCATTATATTCCTTCTCAATGGCAGTAAACAGACTGTCTGCTTTGGCTTCAACGCCGAAGAGCAATCCGTAAAACTTCATCCATTCGGCTCGGCCCAATGCGGAGGTCTCCATATAATCAGCGGTCTCGATAATCGGAATGCCGAGATGCTCCACCTGTCCGTAACCTCCACTGTTCTGAAACGGAGACAGGAAGATGGCGTCAGGCTCCAGGTCGATAATCTTCTCGACAGTAGGGCTAAGACCGCTGCCGCAGTCGGCAATCTTTCTGTCTGCCACCTGCGACGTAATCCACGGATGATGGATATACTGGGGGTCACACACACCGGCTATGCTCTTTCGGCAGCCGAGATTGACCACAAGCCCGCAATGTACGCTGGTGGAAATCACGCTGCGTTTCAATGGAATACGTACCACGGTCCCTTCCGGCATCTTTTCCGGTAAATCCTGCCCGGAAGGTACAAGCAGGTAGGTGTGCAGTGTCTTGCCGCTATTCCAAGGGTCGGACAGACTTACTTGTGTGAAGTCGCTGTGACGGACAATTTGGATACGTCGGGCATGACGCAACGGGAGGGTGTCACCATCCTCCCGGCCGTTGGTAGGCGACGCTCCGCCCTGGCACGAGAGAATGGCAACACTGAGTATGAATAAAATAATGGTTTTCAAGCGGTTCATTTAAAGAACACCATAGTCTTAGGGTTGACACCTGTGGTTTCAAATGTGGTCATGTAGTTCAGATTTTTGTCGAACACATATACTTTACCGTTGGTGGTGAAGTTAGAAGTCATCACATACAGGTTGTCGGTATATGGATTGAATTCCATACCATAAACACTGGCAGATGCCAGCTCTGCCGGTGCGTTCTTCAGATAGCTGCCCTCAGTCAGTTTGCTGGTCTTGGTGTCGTAGGTGGCAAAGTAGTTGGTCACTTGATAGGTGTTCCAGTCTGTCACAGAGTTCACAGTGTAGATTACATCGTCGTTCTCTGCCCAGCAAGATGCGTTGCCCAGTTGGGTGAATTCGCCGGTAGTGGTGTTCACCTCTCCCCAAGGATAGTCATAGTAGTCGCCGTAACCCTGAACGAAGATACGGTCGTTCGACTCCAGAATGCGGTCCATGTTGCTCATCGGAGTAAAGAACTTGGCAGAGTCGAATTTCTTCAGGTCAATCACGGCCAGTCTGTTGTCTGGCACATAGCTCTCATCCACAGAGCTGGTGCAATAAAGCACATCGTCCTCAATGACGAAACGCTCCGGGTTGTTGCCTACCTTCACCTTGCCTACATAGCTAAGGTCGCTGGCTTTGAGCTTGGCTACGTAGTCGCCATAGCAGCTTACGTATAGGTAGCCGTCTTCAATAGCCAGATAGCGTGGCTGTCCAAGGTCGGCCATCTCACCACTGTTAAAATAAGTACGGCAGATTTCTTCGCCGTTAGATTTCAGCTTGCATACGTAAGCGGAACCGAACATGCTGATGTAGATGTTACCTTTGCTGTCGCGGATGATGTCCTGACCCACATCGCCCAATGCCTGGTTGTTGATAGCTTTATACACACATTCAGTATTGAATACCTCGTTGCTCCGCCAATTGAAAGCGGTCAGCGTGGCGTTGTTGTTACCCCATGAGCCTTCGTTCAGCACAAGGGCATACTCGTTGACGACGGGATCAATAATCAGACCATTGTCGTCGTCGTCATCATCACTACAGCTGGTAAAACCGGCTGAAATCACGAGTGCCGCAAGCACTCCAAAAAACAAACTTCTAAATTTCATAATCATTATATTTTAATTGTTAAAGTAATATATGCTAAAGCTCCAAGTAATTCTAAAGTTCAAACCTCAAAGTTCAAAGTTCAAAGTATAACTAACTCTAAAGTTCAAACCTCAAAGTTCAAAGTTCAAAGTAACCTCTCCGCTTCGCCCCGGCATCGGGTAGTACTTGATAATCTCATACTGCTCATCGAAGAGATTACGCACCGTTCCCCGCAGCTCCATGCTCCACGTGCGAAACTGGAAGCGGTGACTGAGCGTGAGTGTGTGTTCCCAAAACGGGTCGAGGCGGTACTGGTCGGAGTCGATAACTGTGCTCCATCGTTCGCCCTGCATCAGCACACTGTAGCCGATATTCACCCATGGATTTTTAATCAGCACCGATGCATTGCCACTGTGGCGTGGGGTATATGGCAGTTGTTTGTTGTAGGAACTCGACTGTTTCAGCTTGTCCACACTCTTCTGGTAAGAGTAGGCGGCATTCATCACTAAGTCCACTTTCTTATACAGCCCTACCTCTGCGCTCATCGTGACATCGATTCCGTCGATGGCCACCTTGCCGAAATTGGCCATCTTCCACACGTACGTGCTCGGGAAGGCCACAATCTTGTCGGTCACGTCGTTGTGATATCCGTCCACAGTGATATTCATGTAGCGGGTGAAACCGAACGGACGGCCGCTCCAGGTAAGACCCACATTATACAGACGTGCCTTCTCTGGCCTCAGGCCTGTGTTGCCCATGCGGCGGTAGTAGAGGTCGTTGAAGGTGGGCATCCGGAAGGTGTTCTTTACCATCGCCCTTATCCGAAGAGCACCATTCCGCAACAGTGAATAGGAAGCGGAGAGGGTGGGGGACAGGCGGCTGCGGTCGGATGGCTGGCTGCCGTGGGCCACATGCTCATGGGCAAAGGCATACACCATGTTGCCGTCGAGCTGAAGACGTTGCAAATCCCATTGGGCATTCAGTGCAGTGAGGGAGGTGGTGCGTACCGGATTCGAAGGACCTTCATTGGCCGACACCCTGATGTTATTCCTCAGGTCGTTGAAAAAGAGATCCTGGGCCAGCGACATCTTGAAATTGGAAGTCAGAAGCCATCCCAGCGTGGCGCTTCCGTAGTATTCATTCTGACGGTTGACATCCCTCAGCTTACCGCTGGAGTAATTCGGACCATAGTCTTCATACAGGTTCCACGAATGGGTGTATTTCAACTTACCGCTCAGTTTCCATTCCGGACTGAACGACTTCGTGTAGATAGTCTGGGCAAAGAAGTCCTCGTCCCACAGACGCTCCCTGGCAGTGGTGTTATAGAGTATCACGCTGCCTGGCAGTCTGCGCTCGGAATAATACCAATAGGCTTTGGTGTCGAGCTGGCCACCGTCGCGGAACGTGTGATATATATTCGCTTCACCCTGCCAGGAGTCGATATCGCTGTTGTGACGCTTCTCATGAGTGCGGTTCTTACCGTTTACCAGAGTGAAGGGATAAGCTCCGTCGGCATGCATATAAGTGCCGTTAAGGGATAAGACGGTTGAAGAGCTCAGCTGCTGCCAATAACGCAACGAAGGGCTGACCAGCCCGAACGAGCCGGCGCGCAGACCGCCACGGAACGACCATTTGTGTCCATGGTCGAAATGGGGGTTCTCGGTCGTGATGCTGAGCAATCCGGCGGAGGCATAATGTCGCGCTGTCTGCATCAACTCCTCTTCGTTGCCGATGGCGAGAGCGATGCGCTCCACATTGTCGAGCGAAAAACGTCCGATATCTATCTGCCCGGCCTGCGTGTTGCTGATGGTCATACCGTCATAGCTTACTGCGGTGTGGTGTGCACCCAGATTACGCACGCTCACTGTCTTCATACCTCCTATGCCACCATAGTCACGCACATTCGTGCCGGCGAATTTCTTCACTGCGTCGGCCAGCTCGTGAATACCCAGCAGGTCAATCTCCTCTTTCGACATCTGTTGCACAGGCTTTGAGGCAGCTACATTGCTCTGCATTTTCTCTGCGCGGATATCCACCTGACGGATATGGCGCAACGAGTCGGAGTCTGTGATGACGGACTCTTGGGCAAAAACGGATGCGGATACGCATACGGCAGTAATGGCTGTGAAAAATAATCTGTGCAAGTGAATCGCTCTTATTAGCGGTCTTTCCTCGAGACCGGATTAATAAATATGCGATGGCAGGTCTTCTGACTTCCTCCCGCCAGACTTGTCTTCCCGGTTTTCACCAGTGACGTTTTACGGCTCTGTCCGCTAGTCTGAGCAAATAGTGGAGGTTACAGCAGCGGGACTGTTCAGGACTTTCACCTGATTCCCTTTTTAATCAATGCATGAACCTATCGCACTGCAAATTTACGAAATAATTCTGACGTAGCAAAACGATTTTTGAAGATTTACGCAGTTCACCCCATAAATAAAGGCATTTCGAGGAAAATTGAGGAAAGTCCGCAAGGTGCCACTACGCAAATTGAGGCTGATTGCGGAGCGAATTAGGTTTCTTATTCGTAACCCGATTGGACTACGGACAACATCGTGGAGGTCAGCGGTGAGAAATGGATTATCGACCGCTACCGTGACTTTCCGAAGGAGAATCATTAAGGATATATGAACATACTTTCGAAGAAAAATCGTATATTTGCGCAATGAAGATACTCAAAATATGACAACCTACACAAAATTCAAAGAATACATCTGGCTGGTGAACACTATTTATCAAGCCAGAGCCATCTCGCTGGCTGATATTAACAAACGCTGGCTTGAAACAGAAATGAGTGAGGGAATATCAATCTCACGCACGACATTCCATCGCCACAGAATCGCCATTGAAGAGATGTTTGGCCTGTATATTGAGTGCGACAGGAAGAATGGCTATAAATATTACATCGGGAATAGTCATGTGCTGGAAGAGAATAGTGTGCAGAACTGGATGCTGTCAACGCTTTCTGTTAGCAGCACCATTAGCGAAAGTCTGGCTTTAAAAGACAGGATACTCTTAGAACCAGTCTCTTCAGGGCATGAGTATCTGCCTACAGCCATTGAAGCCATGAGACAAAGTGTGAGAATAAAGGTCGCCTATCAACGCTATGGAACTGACAACTCAAAAGACCTATGTTTCGAGCCATACTGCATCAAACTCTTCAATAGGCGCTGGTATGTATTGGGACATTACCTGATGACAAACCCGTCAGACGATACAACTGATGACTTCTACGGTGTTTTCGCCTTTGACAGGATTCGCAGTCTATCGCTGACGGATATGAAGTTCACTATAGAACCTGACTTTGATGCTGAAGCCTATTTTGAGGAATGTTTTGGTGTCGTGGTACATGACGACACAATGGTGGAGCGAGTTGTTATCAGAGCCTTTGGACAAGAGCGCTTCTATCTGAAAGACCTGCCTTTGCATCATAGCCAAAGAGAAATTGCGCAAGGGGATGACTATACGGATTTTGAGTTGCACCTGCGTCCCACAATGGATTTCTGTAATTGCCTGCTCAGTCATGGCTGTCATATCAAGGTGCTTTCCCCAGAGTGGCTTGCGTTAGAAATCTTCGAGATGCACGCAGAAGCGGCCCGACTTTATGGGATAGATGCTATAGGTTTTTACGAATAAAACTATTTTTCTTAGCAGTTGTTCCACGATTTGGAACAACTATAGCCTATCTTTGCAGTCGTAAAACTAAAAATGTAGATTATGAGTGAGTACAGTGAGATGACGGATGAGCGGTACTATGCTACAAGACCTGTTCTGAAAATCCACTTTCACGACTACAACAAGTCTTGGTTTCTGGATGTTGAATGTACAGAGAATGCCTTGATTGCAACGCGGCAGAATGTAGAGGCCATGCAGTAGCGCTTTGACAGCCATGAGTTTGACGAGATTCTTGAAGAATGTGAGAAGTCACAAACGGATGAACGCCCGCTATTCTATTACTTTGTGATAGGTGAAGTGTTGGGAACAGATATTCAATAAAAAGGGAAACAATATTATGTCAGATTACTTATATGCAGTGATACCATATAAGGGAACTACCTTATATAATTCAGACAAACTTGAAGAGGGTGTCTGTGATCCCATTATCCCAGAACTGAAAGGTATTTGCTCGGAATATGCAGAGGAAGATGGTCTTAAGCTGTTTGCGGATTTCCTCCTGATAAATACTTGTGGCAGACAGTCCTGGTTTACGAATAATGAAGATGGCTATAGTCACCTAAGGGCTGAAATATGCAGAATAGCCAAGGCTTTAGGTTCTCATGAAGTTTGGTACGTTGCGGAATTGGCAACAGATGAGATGATGGTAAAGGGCTTCTCATTTGATGATTGGATTCGCAGTTTCAAGGACGGCACACGATATGCATCCGAACTAACCACAGATAGCCTGAAAGATAAGTATATATGCACCTGTTATCATGATGACTTCTCCGATATTTTATTGGAGAGACCGCCAATAGTTAATCAAGAATTGGGGGATGATGACAACGACGACACTGAGATTGCTCTTATAATTTCATTAGAGGACGATGGCAGAATAAAAATAGAAATTGATAGCTATGATTGGAATGACACCGTTACTATATATACTCGGACATTAAAAGAAGTCAATAATCAAGTACAGCATGTATTAACATATAAACAAGACGGAAAAGTGTTGAATTACCGTTTTGTGTATGAGAATTACTCCGTTTGTTCTAGCTTTATAACTCAATATTTGAAGGCACTTGATTTGGCTTCAGGGAAGCATTATGGCCAGAGAGACAAAGCGGGGGAACCACACTTCGGTCATATCGCCCGGGTTTCGAATGCGTGCAAAACATCTCCTGCAAAGGTCGTTGCTTTGCTGCATGATGTGATAGAAAATACTGATGTTACTGCAGAACAGATGGGGGAACTGGGCTTCTCTGAGTATATAATCAAAGCCGTTTTGTGTCTGACACATCAAGAGAGTGAGTCATACGAGAATTTCATCAAACGTGCAGCAAAAAATCCAATAGCCCGTGAAGTGAAAATCGCAGACTTGGAAGACAATATGGACGTACGCAGATTGGATGAAGTAACCAAAGAAGATTTTGAACGCATGGACAAATATCTGAATGCGTGGAAATATCTGAAAAGTTATAAAAAATAGGAGATTCAAGTTTCTGAAGTTATGATTGATATTTTGTATTCTTTTCCTTTACACAGATTACTCAGATTATCAGT
>FLNY01004113.1_pt1 | contig 13309 bp, 13 predicted proteins | sample 1140381 | NCBI WGS metagenome assembly FLNY01 (sample SAMEA3878172, study PRJEB12797) | bioreactor metagenome | biome: Moose rumen | place: Sweden | collected 2011-10
GTATGAAAGGAATCGTATTGGCAGGCGGCTCAGGAACCCGCCTCTACCCCATCACCAAGGGCATCAGCAAACAGTTGATCCCCATCTTCGACAAGCCGATGATCTACTACCCCATCTCCACCCTGATGCTCGCCGGCATCCGTGAGATCCTGATCATCTCAACACCCTACGACCTACCCGGCTTCAAGCGCCTGCTGGGCGACGGCTCCGACCTGGGCGTGCGCTTCGAATATGCCGAGCAGCCCTCTCCCGACGGACTGGCCCAGGCCTTCATCATCGGCGAGGAGTTCATCGGCGACGACTGCGCCTGCCTCGTGCTGGGCGACAACATCTTCTATGGCGGCGGCTTCACCGGACTGCTGAAACAGGCCGTGGAGAATGCCGAGAAGAACGGACGCGCCACCGTCTTCGGCTACTACGTCAACGATCCCGAACGCTACGGCGTGGCTGAGTTCGATGCTGACGGCAACTGCCTCAGCATCGAGGAGAAGCCCGAGCGCCCGAAGTCCAACTATGCCGTCGTGGGCCTCTACTTCTACCCGAACAGCGTGGTGGAGATTGCCAAGAACATCAAGCCCAGTGCCCGGGGGGAACTGGAGATCACCACCGTCAACCAGATGTACCTGCAGCAGAAGAACCTGATGGTGCAGACCCTGCAGCGCGGCTTCGCCTGGCTCGACACCGGCACCCACGACTCCCTTTCCGAAGCCTCCACCTTCATCGAGGTCATCGAGAAGCGTCAGGGCCTGAAAGTCGCCTGTATCGAGGAAATCGCCTACAAGCGCGGCTGGATCACCAAGTCCCAACTCGCCGCCCTCGCCCAGCCGATGGCCAAGAACGACTACGGAAAATATCTTTTGAATCTGACCAAATAGAAACAGTAAGCCCCGCCGGTTGGCGGGGCTGATCATTATATTTCTAATAGGCATTCTTATCTGGTATGATAATGGTCTTTGCCGTCATCCAGATAATACGTATATCCAGCCAGATCGACCAGTGCTCCATATACCAGATATCACGCTTCACGCGCCCTTCCATCTGCCAGAGTTCCTTCGTCTCCCCACGGAACCCTGTCACCTGGGCCCATCCCGTGACGCCAGGTTTCACGAAGTGGCGCACCATATACTTGTCTATCAGTTGCGAATACATTTCCGTATGCAGCAGCATGTGGGGACGAGGCCCGACGATCGACATATCCCCCTTCAGCACATTCCAGAACTGCGGCAACTCATCGATGTTGGTCTTCCGCATCAGATTTCCGAACGGGTACTTCCGTGGATCGTCTTCCGTAGCCTGCACCTTGTCTGCATCGGCGTTCACGTGCATCGACCGGAACTTATACATCATAAACTCCTTCCCGTCAAGTCCCGTACGAGCCTGCTTGAAGAACATCGGCCCCGGACTCTGCAGTTTCATCACGATCCATACAATAGGCCAGACTGGCAACGAACAAAGCAGGAACAAGCCAGAGAAAAACACGTCGAACACCCGCTTAATCACTTTATTTACTGGACTCTGCAAGGGATTCTCATAGGTTGTAAATATCTCGATGTCGTCCAATAGTTCGCGTTTCAGATCAATGCCTAAAGTCTCTACAGAAACTGGCACATAATAGAATCTGATGACATACATATCGCACCAATTGGAAATAAGCCTGATAGTGTCACGCTCTTTTCTCGATAGCGACACATAAATCTCTGAAATGTCACGAAAAGTTTCGTTATCGTGCTGTATCCTGTCAGTGAAATCCTGTAACGTACCAAGTTTCTGCAAATGTACATTTTCCGGCAATTCCCCAAAGTCATTGTCAGCAAAGTAACCCTTGACCTGATAACCCTTAGAAGCATCTCCCATCAGCATATTATACATAACCAGCAATTCCGGATCTGCACCTACAAATAGCACATACCGAGTATTACGTCCGCTCTGCCTGTACGACTTTATGACGAATCGCTCTACAAACCTGGCAATTGCATTCGTTACATAAAAAAGTGCCATCAGGATAACCATACTGTAGCCAACAGGAAAGCGTTGGTTAGTACCTTTCATAAGCAAGTAAGCCACTATCGCCATTACACAGGAAGACCGCATTAGCCTCTTAAGAATATCCGACATGTTTATCAAGCGGAAATGAACAACTGGCGGATTGAAATACTCACCGACAAGCAATCCGATGTTGGTCATGATCATAAACACACGGACACGCTCCACATGCCAGTTTTCCATCAGGGGGTTATACTCCACCAACAGCAGCATCAGAGCATTGAGCAGAATGAAGTCCGCAATGACTACTAACAGTCTGATAAAGTCATTTGTCTCGCTGTTTGTTCTCATATGATCTGTACTTATACAATATTTCTATTACGAATTCTTTACCCTCCACAAATAGTGAAACAACCTGAACAACGGTTCGTTCAGGCTTTCCGATGGAAACAGCCACATCAAGCGGCAGTCGCGACGTAGTCTTTCCAAATTACGGCCCAAGGCTGTTCTACGGTTGAAATTTGTCACCCTACTGTCGAATTTGCCAAAGTTACCTGACAGGATGATTTCTTCGACCATAAAAGCCCCGCGTTTTTCATCAACAGGAACCAGCAGCCTGCTGTCATCGAGCCCAAGAAGATTCTTCTCTACATACATAACGGCTCCGGCCATTTGATACAGCCCGAAATTCTTGATTAATTGCAATACATTATCTTTGCTGAAAGTTTCGGCCTCTTTCAGAAGATAATAGTAGTCTACAAATTGACGTAGCCCTATCCCTTCATAAAAGAAATGATTGGTGATATGACACAACTGATAGACCAGGTTAAACTCCACCGTCGGTATGTTTATCCGCCCAATCCCTCCTGGTAACTCAACAGAATGACCATACTGAGAAGACGACTGCTCATCAAACCATTCCTGAAGGCGACGATTGTTTATCAGATTATTCATAAATGAAGGGCGCAGATGTACTTCCAGTTCCACGCCTCCTACAAGCCCCATCTCAATGTGTCGATAAGACACCTTCTCCACTGGCAACTGTTGGTGTCCGACAACCAGTTTCCCGTTGCAGACAACAGCCTTTGTCGGATTAATCCATATATCAATATCTCCCGGTATCCGGGCATATACGTCTTCATACATCAAGGCGTTTCCCTGGCCTTTCAAGATACAATTCTCTATGCCTGCTTGCTCGAACATCCTCGTCACATTTACCGCAGCCGTATTGACCTTCTCGTTAACCTTCCTGATCTGTTCATATTCCATATACCACTTCAGCAGCATTTTTCTCTCAGGACGGCTCTCTTTCGGCAATTTAGTAATTCCCTGATAGATGACACCTAACAGAGATTGTTTAGTAGCCATTTCATGCACAGCCTCCCAATCGGTTCCTGTCTGACTTAACGACTCTTGTCGTATGGCACCTATAGAGAATTTCAGCAGTTCAAAGAAATCCATAATAAAACACTTTAATTTCCACTTCTAACAATCAGCCAACTCCCGATAGACATCATCCACTTGCGAGGCTATCTGCTCCCAGTCATACCTTGTAAGGTCATATTTCTGAGGATGATGTGCTGTTTCTGCAACACTTCGAATCTTACCCGTCAGTGCCTCGATGTCACCTAATGGGAAATAACTTGTCGGGGGCAATTCCATCTCCACATTCGCAGGGATGTCACTCACGATCACAGGCAACTGATAACTCATTGCCTCCAAAAGAGATATAGGAAGACCTTCATGAGATGAAGGAAGCACAAAGCAGCAGGCGTTTGCCAACAGGGAATGCAATTTCTCGCCTCTCACAAAACCAGTCATCACGACCTGATACTTTTTTGCCATCTCACGCAGTCCTCTCGAATATTCTGTCTCATAATAAGTGTCACCTGCAATGACCAAGCGATAGCCTTTCAAGTCAGCACTTGAAAAGGCAGCAATAAGGTGATGAAGGTTTTTCTCCTCCTCTATCCTCGACATCCCCAGGATGTACTTGCCCTTTTCAATACCAAGATCCGCAAAATAGTCCGGGCACTCACTGAACGAGGGTTCCGGCACCCCATTGTAGATTAGACGACAGTCACGCCGCCCATACTTTTTCTCTAAGAAATGTCTGATGCCTCGAGATATCACAATAATTTGATCCGAACAAGCCACCCCCAGTCGTTCTCCCAATTTCAGCATCGCCTTGGCATACCACTTCCACTTGTCGCGTTCATAGTCTGACCCATGATGGGTCAAGACCACTTTTAACCCTAACATCTTTGCAAAGGGGGCCAACAGCGCTGGTCCAATAGCATGCACATGGAGGACGTCTGCCCCAAGCCGTTTTGCAGCCAGAATGGCTTTGAAAGTATGGACGACAACCTCCAACGACTTTACTCTTGGCGTAGCAATGTCTATAAGCCTACATCCCTCATATTCTGTCAAGTTGTCGTGTACATAGTTTTTCCTTCTGAAGATAATGACATCATATCCACGTTTTACCATACGTGGATATAACTCTTCACAATGGGTCTCAATACCTCCCATCATATCCGGGACGCCCCGAGTTCCTACAACTGCGATTCTCATTCTTCCCTATTCACTTTACACTTTTCTCTTCTCAAAAGGAATCCTTGTCCTTTCCGTATTTTTCCACCGCTTCATAATATGTGTCTAAGGAACCTATATCGAAACGGCCTGCCGACATTGGCCAGGCGTGCATTGTAGTATGTTCCACCATATAGTGAGCCAAGTTGCCGGGCGCATCCTTGCCACAGCCATCCTCTACGGCGTGACGAACCAAATCGAGGTCCTCCTTCCTGTAGATGTAGAATGGCGGAACAGCCCAATGACTCTTAGGATCCAGCGGTTTCTCTTCCATATTCAACACCCTCATCTGCTCGTCAAGCACCACAACGCCTGTCCGTTGCAACTTCTCAATCGATGGCTGCTCGTGGCACATAATGCAACTCGTCTTCTTTTGTTTCGCAAAGTCCACGAACTCCTGAAATGAGAAGAAGAGCAGGTTGTCAGCAGCCACCACCAGCAGATCATCATTCAATGACCGAGCATTTAATACCAAAAGCAAATCGCAAACAGCCCCTAAGCGGGTCTCGTTGGTCTCAGTCCCGTCGTCGATTATCGTTATTGGTTTCTTATAGGTGGTACCATCCTTCCATTCCTCAAATATCCTTGCAAACCGATGGTTCGTGATGATGATATGTTCATCAATGTCAGGAATCTTGTCTATATCATCCAGCATTCGCCCGAGAATCGTATTATTCCCTATCTTCAGAAGCGGCTTTGGGAAATTCTTTGTTAACTCACCCAATCTCGTCGCATAGCCCGCTGCAATTACTATATTCTTCATTTGTCGTACTCAATAACAGTCAAACGAACCTTGCGCCTTCATCAGGCTGTACCCAGAACACCTGGAAAGTCTTTTCATATTCAGGGAACTGCTCGAGATATTGCGCTGTTAGTTTCCGTTGGATTTCATCTTTGTAGGCTGGATCTACGAGGGCAATACATGCACCTTTGAAACCGGCTCCACTGAATCTTCCCCCATACACACCAGGCATATTTCGCATAATCTCATAAATGGCGATGAGTTCCGGACTCCCACACTCATAGTTGTGGATGCTCGACTCGCATGAGTCGAAACTCAGTTTTCCGAAAAGTTTCAGATTGCCTGTTTCCCAGGCTGTCACGCCTTGCCTCACACGCCGATACTCACTATAGAAGTGCTCAGCCCTTCTGGCAAACCGCTGCGGCATCGCTATACGTGTCTTCTCAAACGTTGTCTTGGGGATGTCGCGCAGAAATGTCTTGTCAAATGTCTTCAGCGGTTGGTCCGTATAAGCCAGCATGTTCCAGGCAGCCGTCTTACACTCATATACGCGCAGATTATAGTCCGAGTTCACCAGACTACGCGTCAGGCCAGAGAAGAAAATACCGATCTCGAAATCCGGCGTGTCTGGATGACGCTTGATGATGCGCCAGTCGTTCGAGTCACAATCCAGGAACAAGAGACCGTCTTTCCGTCCCAAGGTGATGCACGCTTGATCCAGCAAGCCATTGTTCAGCCCGATATATTCTCTTTCTGCCTCAGAAGCAATCTTCACCACCGCCATCGGTTGTAGCGTAATGTCGTTAGCCTTGGCAAAAGCCATCACGTAGGCTATTAAGACGGCAGCACTTGAACTCAGGCCTCCCACAGGCAAACTGCCCTGAATGACACCTTCAATACCCCGTTTCAGTTCAAATCGTTTCCTTAGCGCATACTTGGCACCACGGGCATAGTCTCCTCAATGATATTCCCGCACTTGTGAAGGTGTATCCATATCAAAGTCCACCTTACCCTCAAACGTCTTCGACTCAAGATGGACGTGGTTCTCTGGCTGGGCAGCCGGAGAGAACCAGAGATCAACCCCCTTGTTAATGGCAACCCCCGTCACCAGTCCGTGCTGATGATCCACATGCGCGCAGATGGGGCACACTCTGTATGGCGCAAAGATATGATATTTGTATTCCATTATTTATATGATTTCCATCCCCAACACCTTTTCCACTATCGGAGCCATATCGTAGTATTTGTATTGAAAAAATCTTTTCCAATGTTGTACAAATGTCGTGCGCCCATCACCCATTTTAGCCCTAACCAAAACGCCACTCCTCTGGCACACGGGTCTCGGCATTAAACCTGACACCGACTTTCACGACTCGCCGTCCTTCCGACTGGTAGAGGATGGTGTAGCCGCGGTCATCTATCTGACTTAGGGCATTGGCTGCCGAATCGTTCACCTTCATCTCAAATACATAGACTGTATCAGGCATCCATACCACCATATCGACACGGCCACCTGCGCACTTCACCTGAGTCCTAACATAGACATTTAGCATCGAGAAGATGAGATACATCGTATATTCGTAGAACCCTTCGGCAGTAGCAGCATCGGCAAGTTTCTTCTTGAACCCTTCCACATAAGGTATCCCCCCCATATAAGCCTGAAGTTCACGCATGGCCTGCTCAACATCATTATTCTTCAAGGCCCGCCAAAACTTCAGGGCAAAGCCTGCCTGAACGTTGCCGGAATCCAGACCAGTATACACAGGGAGTAGTCCCTTGGTATAGCCAATGCGCACTTCCTGATTAGGAATGGCAAGCGTGTACATCAAGGCCTCGCGGTCGTAGCCTTTGACGGTGAGGTAGCCGCTCTGATAGAGCAGTGGCAGGGCAGTACCCATCGCCTCAGTTGGTACATCGAAGGATTCGGCAGGCACCTCCAAGTAATCCAAAGACGTAATGTCCGTCCTGAACTGCTGCATCTGACGAATAAGGAATGTAGGCGTACCACTCTCAAACCAGTAGTTTCTCAGTTCCTTGTCACAGAAGGCATTCAGCAGACTGAAGGGATTATAGATATCCTCCGACATGGCTGAGAAATGATAGCCGTCATAACGTTCCTTGACCTTAAGAAACATTTCCTGAGGCGTGATACCATAATCTACAGCCATCACAGCAATATCCTCCATAAAATACTGCTCAACCTCACGCTCCGTGATACCGCATATAGCAGAGAATGCGGGAAGCATTGTCACATTTTTCAAGTTGTTTATGGTTGAGAAGATACTGAGTTGTGAGAACTTGGTGATACCTGTAATGAAACAGAACTTCACCATAGCCTCATTGGCCTTCAGTGGCTGATAGAACTCCTGCATCACCTGACGCATGTCATCAAGCGTATCCTGAGAATGCAGCACCTCCAGAAGCGGGGCGTCGTATTCGTCGATGATGACCACCACCTGTCGACCAGTTTGCTTATAGGCTCTGCTGATGAGCCCCTGCAACAGACCGCCAGGAGTTACTTCCGCATCCCTTCTTCCGTAAATCTCTGTATAGTCTTCCAGCATCAGGAGCAGTCTCTTTCTCAGGTCGTCAGCCGTTGGCTGTCCCTTTGCTGTGCTCAGGTCCAGATGGAAAACAGGGTACTGTTTCCACTCTTTCTCCAATTTCATAATTTTCAGGCCCTCAAAGAGTTCCTTCTCGCCGGCAAAATATGAGTGGAGGGTGGAACTGAGCAACGACTTGCCAAACCGCCGGGGACGACTCAGGAATATAAAGGTCGCATAATTCTGCAACTGCCAGACCAGATCAGTCTTGTCCACATAGAGATAGCCTTCTCGAATGATTCGAGAAAAAGTCTGAATCCCAATCGGGTATCTTCTTTGTTTCACCATATTCCTCCTTAACAAAATTCCATCCAGATGCCTTGATTGTCATATTCTCTGCCCCCATAAACTTTACGAAGCAGGCATAAACACTGTTCATGTACCACGACGGTAATTGTTACGCTAGTAAAGTACACACACCTTCTGCATCCTGCCATTTTTTAATGCTTGCGTATAGTTTTGTGGCCTTAAAATCATCAAGGCTATAAACTTCCGTCATTTTTTTCATAATGTTAACCTCAGAATAGGTTTGCACATCTATCAAAGCCAATGACAAAAGTTTTATAAAATCATGACCACGACACACATCATAAAAGTCCTCCTCATTTAATTTATTTGTTGAAATAAATGCATTCACATCAGAGACAGAACATTTTCCATCCGAAAGAGCCACAAATTTGTTTGTACAGTCTAGTTTCCAACTTTCTACCGCAGAGTGCTGCTTGTGATCCCAGAATTTGGACGTTCGTAAATGATCGTGAAACCTAACAGATAGATCAGCCACAGTATTGAATATACGCAGGTAACCAAAATAGCGACATAAAGGAATACACTTGGCAAATGCTTCATCATAGTTCATAGCCCATATTCTTAAAGCATGCTTTACTGATTCTGATTCCAATAAAGTCATCTCCAAATCGCGGCGGTCAGTAAGAAATATATTGACAGGCACCACATATCTTTTAACGTAGCGTGAGTAATCAGCATCACGGATACCCAAAATATGAGTTCTCGGCTCCTCTTCCTTGACATCACGCACTATAGTCTCTACATTAGAATAGCCTTTTCGACCAGTACAATCCACAGAAGTCTTCACGACTGTAGAGTCTGGATGCATAAATTTCTTATATACAGCCTCATCCTCCTCTGCCTCAACAACAATCCAAGAAAAGCGCAGCCCTGCTGGCGATTTCAAAGCCAAAAGGATAGCAGACTTCGTGCCTAAAGGCTCACCAAATGAATCTCTAAGAGACTGCAACATATTACTCTTGGCTTGACAAGGTGAACAGGTCTACACTTTTAGACCACAAACTATTGAATATCTGTGGTGAATGGGTTGCCACTATACACTGGAAACCGCGCAGTTGTGCTATCTCTGAGAGATTCTTCAGGTAGTTCATCTGCCACATCATATGTAACGACATTTCCGGCTCGTCAATCATGACTAATGTGCCAGATTCTGCGCGAAACAATAATTCAAATACCTGAATAAGCATCTGCTTCTCTCCAGAGGATAACTGGTCTAAGTACAGGATGGTATGCAACTTATCTTCTGCCACAAAGCGGAAACCGAAACGTTTGTCAATTTCAAGATGCTTGTTAGCGAACTCACAGCGAGTGATAATATTACGAAAACATATTATATGAGGTTCGTATACCTTGCTTAACTCAGGAGAAGTAAGAATATCCTTTATTTCCTTTGGGTACGGATTCAATCGCTCAATTGCCCTAGCCTGATCCTCTATTATCAAACTATCATCATTGGTCGTCAACTTAATGCTCAAAAGTCTATGATCGTTTAGATAATAACAGGTACGTGAATCAAAAAACATCTTAATATTCTTTGTGTCACCTGTTGTAACGATTCTACCATCAGCAGACTGAATGACCGAAAACTCTTCTACCAGTGATTCTTTATCTTCAATGATACGCGACAGGCGAACTGTCAGGTTCTTGCTGAGCGTTTGTACCAAGTCTGTGTCGACATCATTTGATTTTTCATCCTCACGAGTCACAGAATACAAATATGCCACACCCGCACTAAACTCATCATAACGCAAGTTAAACTGACCGAATGGCACCTCAAACATCTTATCGTAGGACAGCCTCATCGAGGCATCAATAAAGTCCAAAACAGTAGTTTTGCCAAAACCATTCGGAGCTGTGATAAATTTTACCTTAGAACCATCAGCATTCGTCAAATCTATATCGTAATTAAAGACATTGAACAAAGCCTTTATTTCAATCCGTGTTAACATATTCCAAATAATTAACGTCTGTATAATTGATCCAAAATGGTTCGCGTTGCTTCATTCACCGTTAATGGAGAATCTTTATATATATTTTTATTTCCGTCTGAAGTCACTACAGCCATATACGATGGATAGTCAAAACTTTTACTCGCGTTATTCTCGTGTTGCATAGGCCTCAAATTACGCAGGTCATCAATCAACGAAATACTAACACCCATATTCTCCAGTTTTGACTTCGGGAAAATATGGTCAATTACCCAGCCGTAAATATTATCTTGGACGCCATATTTATCCCAAGCAATCCAAGCCCCACAAGGATCCTTGCGATACATATCTGGGTTAAAGCCATCAACAATCTGACCTTTTTCCCACACACTCTGTTTCAATTGATTTGTTATTTCCATTGACTACTCATAAAATCATCTGCAAAGATACGGCAATTATTTCAATTTTATATCAATTCTTGCGAATTTCTTTTCAAAACAAACTAAAATAACTATTTTACCAGAATGCCTTCCACTCCTTTACTGACTTTACTTTCGCAAATTCTTCTTGCTCCCAAGCCTGAGTATCATGGTGAAATCACAAAAACAGTCAACACTCCCCCTAAAATGGCTGTAATGCCGATAAACACAGAGGTTCCGCAGGGTGGAGTGTTGTCTTAACACTACCTCCTATTTACACCAAACACTCCACCCGACACTCCACCAAGCAATTATCCGAGAGCCCATAAGCACAACTATTGGAAGGGGTAGTCCTGGGGGTAGTCTTCGGTGTAGTCTCTGGTGTAGTGTTTGACAACAATACACCTTGTGAATGTCCTTTATATAAAGGTATTTCAGGAGATTGGGTGTAGTGTTGCCCCCCAAAGAGCCACTCCTTCTTTTTTCGAGTACTCTATTGCCATCACAGATGGTCCCCACAGGCTTTGAGAAACTTGAATTACGGACACGCAAGGGAGATAATACTGACACAGCATTAAGATATCACTGATATATATGAGGGCATAATGGCTGACAACTATGCCATATCAAATGGATTCTTATAAATGCCTAACAACTGCTTGCCAAAATACCAGAAGAACTTGGGATCTTCGATAAAATAGCGTTTGAACATCCTCTTCGGTTCTTGAAGAAACCTATAAAACCATTCAAGATACAACTTTTGCCATATTAGTAGCTCACTACACCAAAACAAATTGTTTTGGTTCGTTCAACCCTACAAACTCCGCATCCCTCACGTTCTTCCACATCCAGAAGTGAGCCGTCATCGCGCAATACGACGGATTTTTCGCTGAGATATTCTCTCCCGGATCGTCACCTATCATGTCGGCCATTTCCTCCTTGAATATAGAAACAGCCCGTCCTACAAAGATAGGCACATAGACATCGCCCACTCCAAACGGTGTCCCTGGCATATGGCTTGCCACGGAAACGGCTATTTTTTGCATGAATCCTCAATAATCCATTTAAAATAGTTCTCGTGAGCATCCACTAACTTTTCCCAAGAATACTCTTCCCTGATAACGTTCAGATTATTAGACGTATATACAGACTTACAATCCTCAACAACAGTATCAATCTCGTTTAAAATGTTTGTGACATCTTCTACAGATTTATAATAGACAGCATTTTCACGAAGGACAGATTTATTGAAAATATTGTCGTGAGAAAGAATAAAGCAACCTGCCGCCATAGCCTCTAACAGTGAAGGATTTGTTCCCCCAACGCTATGCCCATGAAAATAAGCATGAGAAAAATGCCTAACAGAATTTAGTTTATCAAAATCATAAATTCCACCTATAAACTTTATATGGTCATCCTTTCCATATCGCTGCACAAGGTTCCTGCCAAAAGGCGTATTTGTCTTTCCAACAATTACTAACGGTTTTCTTCCATACTGATTTGATGCCTTATATCCGTCTATAGCCATTGCTATATTATTCTCTGGTTCCATTCTGGCTACGACTATAAAATATTCATCTGCTCTGAGCCCAAACTCTTCTAAATATTTTACATCATAATTATCGTAGATATCTGCCCCATAAGCCAAGAACTTACTCTCTTTACCATATTTCTCTTTATAATAATCCTGAATACCCATATTATCAGCAATCAGATAATGGCTATGCTTGACAGCCATTCGTTCCTCCCAAAAAACGAACTTTTGCACCCACTTATTGAACTTGGTACGCTTATACTCAAGTCCATCCATGTTAGTGGTAAAAACAGGGTGTTTAATATTTTTTACATTAAAACGAATATAGGCAGGAATTATACTCGTATAGCCTGCATCATAGATGATGTCAAAATCTTCCTTTTTCAAGGCATCTTTAAGACTGGCATAATCATAGAAGAAACTGCCAATGGAGCCTCCCATCCATAACTCGGGGCTATAGATATGCTTTATTCTGACTCCCTTATATTCATCACCCTGATAAGGATGATAATGAGGAGAATACACAGTCACATCATGTCCTCTTTGAGCCAGCCCCACTGAAATATATTCTGCGAACTGCTCAAATCCACCATAGTTATTGGGGATTCCCCGAATACTAAGAAACGCTATTTTCATATTATTAATTTCTCATCAAATAATATCACAGATACTTAGCAATAGTAATTCTTCTGTTTTTTAACCTTTGTACTATAAATGCATATAATGGCAAAACAATCATACTGGAAACACACAAAGCGAAAAATAATGAATAGTTCTCTTCTTTAGTAAAGAAATCTCCGAATACATGTCCATCCTCCAAGATTTGAATTCCCATAACAAGACAGACAAAATCAAATAATACCCAGTGCAAGCAAAAGAATTGCATTGAGAACCTACCAATAATTCCCAATTTAAACGTAGAAAAAAGAGGGAGCCTGAAGATATTTATAAATAATATAATTCCAGCAACAGAAGAAACAACCCATATTAGCCAGAATCCATTAGACACACTACCTTTTCGGAAATCTATAGAAGAAGGAACTAGTACAATAGTGGCAATATATACAAAGAAAGAGAGCCAAAAAATATTCTTCTTAAAATGGTAATTTCTCATATAACTTCCTATCAGAAAAAAAATAATTCCATTTGCAATCTCAAAAATAATTGGAATCAACGGAAGGGGGGGGGGGGGGGTTTTT
>FLNY01001631.1_pt1 | contig 13286 bp, 9 predicted proteins | sample 1140381 | NCBI WGS metagenome assembly FLNY01 (sample SAMEA3878172, study PRJEB12797) | bioreactor metagenome | biome: Moose rumen | place: Sweden | collected 2011-10
AGAAGAAGAGGGCATACGAAATCATTATCACCGACACATGCAGCGTAAGCAATGGTGAATTCAGCACCGGCATCAAGTTCGTCACCGGAGGATTTGAACCGCTCATCATCGCTACCAGTAGACAAAATCCCATAGTCAATAGTGCTATCGACGGAGCTACACTATGACGACGGGACATGACTAGTCCTAAAACGCCTATAACCAATGCCATCAGGTTCATACTGTCAAATCCCCCCGCCATCGGTACGTGCCCGCCAGCAATCCATCGTAAAACAAATATCGTCAACAGAAAAACCGTTAAAAAAGCAGTGGCAGTCAGAGAAAAGATATGATTGACCGAGGATAGCCTCTTCTTTGTGTTGTCTGAAAAGACTGATATCGAAAAACAGACTATACCAAGCATGAGAACAAGCATGTACAGCCATTTCCCTGTCGATAGACGGTTGTATATCCGCTCGGCATGATATCGTCCGCTACAGGGTAGCACCTCACCCGCATTCTTGTACTGATACTGAATGGTTTTGTCGAAAATCTGCTCCAGTCCCTCGATATCGCCCTTCACGATCAATTCCTGACAGTAACTCAACTGCTTGCGAATGAAGATGTACTCCTCGTCAGCAATGCTGAGCGGCAAGTCGTCATTTTGGGCATACCAGTTCACTCCGCCGTCACCATCTTTGACAGGATAAATCTTTACAAATTTCCCTCCAATTAACATCTGTACAAGCCCATACTTCTCAGTGGCTGCACGCATATTCTTCGTTGTCGCCGACTGCGATTTAGCATCCAGATCCGCTGCAAAAAAGTCGTTGAACGAGGCTCGTTTCCCTTCAATGCCTAACAACTGCTTTACATCATCGCCCTTCACTTTTATCATCGCTTCGTCAGCCCAGTCATTGAAATAGAACAACCATCCGCTGAACACCTGCTCTGGAGTCAGCCCCTGATAGCGACAGTTGCCGCTGAGCTTGGTCACATAGTCTTTTGCCATCGTCTGCAATGGACAGATACGCCCCTTGTACATGACATACAGTTGCCCCATCTTGTCTGCGGTGCTTTTAGGTAGAGTGCGCGGAGTGGCCGACAATGCGTTAGCAAAAGTTACCATCAGCAAGAAAAACGCCGACAGCACTGACGACTTAAGCAGGCGGCGAAATAGACTCCTCTTCGATGCAAATATCCAAACAATCCCCACAAACAGAAGCACGTAGCCAATGTATGTGAAAGCGATGCCCCACGGATCATAGGCTACGCTGAGCGTTGAACTCCCGTCATCACCATAGTCTTCCTGATAAAAGCGGTAGCCAGACTGACGGTGTATTTTGTTCATCGAAATATTTACAACTTTACCGTCGACATCTACGCAACTCACAAAATCCATTGGAGTATGTGTTCCGGGATAGGTTAGCACCTCGAATTTGTCAAGCGTCATTGTGAACGGCAATGCTTTCTCGCTTCCCTTGTCAGTTATGTACTGCGATGTCGCCACCTGAGGCATTAATGTGACGCTACCATGCTGCCCCGTCCATGCCGTCAGAGCTCCCCCTGCCAGCATGAAGACTACAGACAATAGTATCATTATCGCAGGTCTGTTCGCCGGCGAATCTCCGTCGTTACGATGCAGTCTCCGCAACTCACCAGTTAAGACCCATATTACAAAAGTACCGACAAGTGCCATTAGCAGAAAAAACCACCACGCACCGTATATGTGTGTGGTGGCAAATTCATTACCATGAAACTTCTCTACTATTGTTCCCGTTGCTAACACAGCAACCAGAACAGCAGTCATAACAGTTAATATCCTCTTACAATTCACTGTTCACTATATCGCATTAATAAACTTAACCACAGCGTCACGGTCTGACTTGCTCAACTGACGGAATTTCTCAATAGTCCATCGTGCGTCACTTTGAGCCGCACCGTGCCACATGATTGCCTCGATAACATTACGTGCACGGGCATCATGCAGACGGTCTGCGTGTCCGCTGCATAGCGGTGCAAGCCCTCGACCCCACAACGGAGTAGTGCGGCACCAGCCCGTACGTATGTCATTGACCATATACAGTCTGTGCTGCACAAAGTCGCTGTAAGGCCATATTTTCTGATACGGATAGCGTGGTAGCCTACTGTCTCCGTCGCTGAAAAATCCTGTTGGGTCGGTGAAATTGTCAGCACCTGTAGTCCAACTCGGACGATGGCAAGTAGCACATCCCATATCTCGGAACAGTTTACGGCCGCGCTGAACATCGGCATCAGCTAAGTTGCGGGCTGCAGGCACTGCAAGTCCACGATGCCATACCATGAAGTTGGTGTAGTCTTGGTCGCTCATCTCTACAGGAAGTGTGTCGCACAGCAGATAGTTGCGTATGTCGGTGGCAGGGTCACCGCTCTTGTTCCATTGTGGGAAGTAAGTATAGAAATTTGCCTGAACCTCAGGGTCGTTGGCCGACTTTTCGGCATAGATGCTTGGAGTCAGACTCAGATAGTGGCTCCTCTTGTTGCTGCGGTTCACATTTGTGATGTTCCAGATGGCATTGCTACCAGGAGCATCCTGCAGAGGACCACGAGTTAGTGCGTAAGTGTAACGCTTTGGATGAGTTGTGTTGCCGTAGTATGCCGTCGGAGCCCAGTCGTTTCCAGCCCAAAAGGCGGGATTCAAGTCTGCACCGGCATCATACTCTTTCTGGTATTGTGCCTTCAGCGAATCGTCAGGAATGGCGTCGATAAGGCCGGTACCATATATACCGATGGTGGTCTCCAACCGAAATGCAAGCTGGCTGTAAGGTGTTACCAGTGGTGCATAGAAAGCATCCTCTGGTATGTATAACTCAGGATAAATTAGGCTATAGCTCTCCCCATCAGGGAATTTGTTGCCCCACTCGTCGGTATAGTTAAGCCATGTAATCGTAATCTTGCTCTCATCGATAGGAGCTTTAAATGGCTCTACAGCTTTGGTCTGTGGCATACCTGCCACAGAAGGCTCGTAGCCGTTCGTCTGGCTGTTGTAAATCACAAGCAGATATCCGTTTGCCCAGTCGTCGGCACGATAGCGCTCCATGCGGCGTCCGTGACCGTAACCTGGGTGACACGTCTCGCAACTCGAACGCACATACACAGGACCTAATCCGTTGAATGGTGGATTGCTCTGAGTCACAGTATGTTCAAAAAACATTTCGCCATATTTAAATGCAGTGTACATCCCTGCCTGTTCACATGCAGGCGTGGGGTCTTCGTAGGCAGATGCCGATTGGTTGAAAGTAGTACCCAGCTTACCTCCGGCGTAAGTCTCTTCGTCGACTACATTAGTGTCAATTGTAGGATTGTCGTCTTTGCACGAGCAAACAGCAAGGCCTAAGACAATTGTAGTTAAAACTAAAAGAACTTTTCGTTTCATTGTCGGATTAATAGATGTTAATAATGGTGAGTGCATCACAGTTTCCTCAAAGCCTCTACGACTTCGTCAAGAATCTCGCTCAGTTCAGTACAAGCTTCAACGGCATCACCGTTGGCTGCATTGCTGTAGTTGAGAGCAAAAGGAGCAGGCATTGCACCAATTTTGGCCAATGCGTTGTCAATCTTTGCAACAACAGCAGTAGCAAGAGCATTGTCGATATCGCCCACATACTTGTTCAGCGACTTGCTTTCGTCACGTTGGCCTTCAATGCCACCCATCCACACATTCTGGATACTCTTGATATTGTTCGTGAAGTCAGTGATACTCATATAGCTGTAGGGTGACTCAATGTAAGTGGGATCCTCGCCTGAGAATGCAGCGTTGATTTTCGAACTTCCAACCTCGTCAGCAATGTCAATGCAACCCTGCACAATTGACATCAGGGCAGCCAGACGTGTGCCGTAGGTGCTGCCGGCCTGTCCGGCTTTCTTCATGTTCTCACCATAGCTCAACTCACCGCTGGCTACAGTGTACTGCATCTCCAAGTCATCTAATTTCTCTATATGGCTGGCGGGAGCATCATCACCAATCCAACCCACCTCCAGCTGGAAGCAGCGGTTACGCAAGTCACCCGCAACAGCGGTAACATAAATCCATTCATTGTCGCTGATAGAACTTACATTCTTTGCGACACCGTTCTCGAAAAGAATATATTCAATACCATGGAAACCCAGCAGAGCATTGCCGAGATTTTCACCGGCCACCACGTCGCCGTCGTTGCCGTCAAGGGCAGCAAGCATGTTAGGACTGTTCATCAAAGTATTGAAATTGTCCTCATCCAAAGGCCAGCTGTCGATATGGGGGTCAATGCCGTAGTCAGCAGCAGCTCCGAAAAGGAATGCTTCACTCTTTTCCCACCATTCGCGAGCCTCGAGGAACTTGTCGCAGGCAGCCTGCAGAGCACTCTGTGTAGGATTGCTGCTGTTCTTTAGTGCTGCCAACTGATCGGCCAGCTCTTCAGCAGCAGAAGCCAATGCGGTGTAAGTTGGAGCAACAGTGTTGTCGACAAACTGTTCGGCAACAGCAGCTGCCTTACTGTCATCAGATGAATCTTCCCCGTTATCCTTGCACGAAGTAAATGTAAACGTGGCCATTGTTACAACTGCCACTAAAGCGAGTTTTAAAAAATTTGTTTTCATTGTTTTATTTTTTTAATATTTAAATATTTTTTAATTATTTATTTTGTTTTATGTTTTAAATATAATACCTATAAATACATCACTTGAAAAAACCGCACCATGTGATCCCTATTGCAATATAGGGCTCATTGTTATACTGCTCAGCCAAAAGACGTATTCCCCCCTCTGCCTTGATAGCAATCTCTGGTAACGGATAATAATTTATGCCACCTGAAACGACCTCACGCTCACACCACTCCACATCCACCTGATTACCGGCAGGAACATAACTGTCGTAATGGTCGTATCTTGCAAAAATATACAGTTTCCGACCAGCCTGACGCTGCTCGCGTAACGACAGGACATCGACGCCAGCCTCCAGCGACACATCCCAGGCATTCTTTCCAACCACCGTATGCGAATAAGGATTGCCCGTCATAGTCGTCTGATTCTTGTTGTACGAAGAGATAAGTGCAGCATCGCTCAAAAAACCATAATCTGCATTCCCACGCATCAGTAGCCACCTGTTGCGATACGCAAAGTCAAAGGCACCGATTACAACAGTACCTTTCACATCACGGTACTTCGACGACTCCGAGAAAATCACCGTAGTGATATCATTGTTGAAACTGTTGCCGACAAAACCGCTTACCCCGAGCCTCAGTCCCTTGACACCAGTCCAGTCAACTCGTGCAGCACCGCTAATCCCGTTGGCAGGACGAAATTCGTATGGAGATGCCGACCCGTTGTGAATCCATCCCGACTCAGTGAAGAAATTACTGTTGAGCGACGGCAACATCTGCACCTCATAGCGCCAGTTCGTCGTCTGTCCCCACACACTGATTCCTGTCTCATGCCATGTACACGGCATGATAGTGTTCTCGCCTTCCGGACGATACACAGAAAAAAACATATTGGGTGTGTGGTTATTGTTCGTCATACCAACAGGCACCACAATATGACCTGCACGGATATTCAGATAACGCGAGAAACTCTTCTGTACCCAGAACTGCTCCAACGCCACCTCACCGCCACGTTCAATCTCTTGTTCGAATTCCCCCGTTTCCTCCGTCTCTCGTTCCGTCGCAGCCTCAGTACCTCCATGTTCAAACTCAATCTCTGTACCTATCGACCACCCGTGACCAAAGTCGTACCCAAGCATAATCACCGCATGCGGTAAGTCTACACGCCCGTAACTAGGAGCGTCAGCGTAACGGTCGGCATGCGAATAGCGGAACATATTGTCACTGTAGAAATGATGACTGTACACAGCCTCACCATAGCCACCCACGGTAATCCGATGCATCTGCTTCGTAGTGTCGTTTTGAGCAGAAACAAAGGTCGTAAAGACCCCCATAAAAATAGCGTAAGTAGTTGTAAAAATGATAGTTCTTTTCATTTTTTAAATTGATTTTCTTTTGCAAAATTCACAATTTCACACTCCCTGCACAATAACTAATAGTAGTGATTAGTGAGAAAAATAGTGATTAGTAGTAAGTAATACTTTTCCTTACACTCTCCCACATACTAAAACCTCGTATTCCACGTTAAACAATCGAATACATTTCAGTCCACAGGCCTCATGAAACAAAAATACTACGTTGTTTGGAATGGCATCACTCCTGGCATCTACGAAACCTGGAAAGAATGCGAAAAACAAATCAAAGGTGTCAACGGTGCCCGCTACAAATCCTACACAAGCCGTTCTCTCGCTGAACAAGCCTTCCGCATCGGCCCTGATGCAGCAGCCTCGCTTATCGAAAAACAAACCAAAGGCGAACCTCTCATCTCTATCGATGAACTCGGATTCACAACCCTGCAGGACAATACTGATACTCCTAAGCCTGAACTCGATGCACTTGCCGTAGACGCAGCCTGCAGTGGCAACCCCGGCAGCATGGAATACCAAGGCGTCTATATCGCCTCTCGTACACAACTCTTCCACTACACAGCCCCACTTGGTACCAACAACATAGGCGAATTTCTAGCCATCGTTCATGGACTCGCCTACCTAAAACAACACAACATGCAACAACCCATCTACTCCGACTCGGCAACAGCTATAGGTTGGGTGAGAGGCAAACATTGCCGCACCAAACTAGTTCTCAACCCCGAAACAAAAAAACTCTACGATATCATACACAGGGCCGAAGCTTGGCTATGCAACAACACCTACACCACACCAATCCTTAAGTGGGATACTGAACACTGGGGCGAAATCCCAGCTGACTTCGGAAGAAAATAATTCCACAACCCCATCAATAGTCACAGGTCTCTAATCACAATTCACAAACACCCTTGAACACCACCTCCATAGCCTTCCCCTCAAACAAGGTCGACGACATCCGACGCACCTTCCTCTGCCGGCTTCGCCACCTCTACCCACAAGGTGAGATAGAGATGTTCCTCCGCATTCTCTTCCACTCCTTCCTCGGATGGGACCACGTCGACCTCCTCACACAACGACAGCATACCGTCAACCAGTCTGACCTCCTCCGTTTCCACTGGGCACTGTACGACCTCCTGCAATATAAACCTATCCAATATATCGTCGGCAACACATCTTTCCTTGGATGCAACATCGTTGTTGACCAAAACACACTGATTCCAAGACCCGAAACAGAAGAGTTGCTCCAACTTCTTTTCAATACAATCCACACACCACCACAAAACATCCTTGACCTCTGTACCGGCAGCGGCTGCATCGCAATAGCACTCGCCAAACAATGGCCTAACGCCAACGTCGAAGCTGTAGATATCTCCGATAAAGCTCTTGCCGTCGCCAGCAAAAACGCACAACACAACAACGTCAACATCCTCTTCCGACAAGCGGACATCACTGAACAAGCCTTCCAATTACAAGACAAAACCTACGACCTCATCGTCAGCAACCCACCCTACGTAATGGAAAAAGAACGGCAACTCATGAGTCATAACGTCCTCGACTGGGAACCCCCACAAGCACTCTTTGTTCCAGACAACGACCCTCTCCGCTTCTACCACTCTATCGCCGCCTTTGCCGCACAAACACTAAGTCCTTATGGACTCCTTGCACTCGAAATCAACGAACAACTCGGGTCTCAAACCTCACAACTCTTACAGCAATATTCATTTGCAACTCAACTCATAAAAGACTTCAAAGACAATAACCGCTTCCTCCTATGCACATCGACAAAAAACTGAGCCCTATCCCCGCTTTCCTTTGTAACATCACACTCGCATTGCTTGTCTACATGCTTTGCCGACTGATTTACATCTGTGAAAACTGGTCTCTTTTCTCCTCCGCTTGGGACACCCTCTCAATACCCAAACTTATCCGCGGCGGACTACGTTTCGACATCTCTGCAGTAGCCTACACAAACGCTCTCTACATAATACTCTTCTTGCTCCCCGTCAAATCTATACAACAGAAAGACTGGTGGAACACCCTCAACAAATGGCTCTTCGTTATTGTCAACTCCCTCGCTGTCATCGTTAATCTCAGCGATGCAGTCTATTCTCAATACACAGGTCGACGCACCACCGCCACCTTCTTCCATGAATTCAGCAACGAGGGCAACCTCGCCGCCATCTTCTTTACCGAGCTCCTCCGACACTGGTATCTCCTCCTCGCGGGAGCTCTCCTTATTGCCATCCTCTGGCTCCTCTACCTCAAACCACGCAACACAAAAACGTCTATTCTCAATTACATCACCTTCATCCTTGCATTCCCTCTCACCGTTATAGCCATGCGAGGAGGCATAATCAACACCTATCGCCCCCTTGCACTCAACGACGCCAACCAATACGTCAACCAACCCAACCAAGGTGCTATAGTCCTCAACACCCCCTTCTCTGTAATTCGCACCATCGGAAAAACTACCTTCGTCGACCCTCACTACTTCTCTCCAGAACAACTCGAGACAATCTACACTCCACTCTCCTGCAACGATACCACTCTCTCATCGACCGAATTTCCTCGCAAAAACATCGTCGTACTCATCGTCGAAAGCTTCGGACGCGAATATATAGGCTACTATAACAAGCAACTCGACAATGGAACCTACAAAGGCTATACTCCCTTCATCGACAGCCTTCTCCAACACTCACTCACCTGGCAACGCACCTATGCTAATGGTCGCAAAAGCATCGACGCTATGCCGTCCATACTCACCTCCATACCCATGTTCGTCGAACCCTTCTACATGACAGGCTACGCACTCAATCGCACCAACTCTGTTGCCTCTCTCCTTACCCCATTTGGCTACACCTCCGCGTTCTTCCACGGTGCCAACAACGGCTCTATGGGCTTCGAGAACTTCGCCGCCTCCATCGGATTTCAACACTATTACGGACGAAACGAATACAATAGCGACTCATGCTTTGGAGGCAATGCAGACTTTGATGGCACTTGGGCTATTTGGGATGAGCCATTCCTCCAGTACTACGCCACCATGCTCAGCGACATGCATGAACCTTTTGTCACTGCTCTCTTCACAGCCTCCTCTCACCACCCCTTCAATATCCCCGATAGCTACAAAGAACTCTACCCCGAAGAGGAATTGCCAATACACAAATGCATTCGATACACCGACAACGCACTTCGCCAATTCTTCGCCACCGCCAGCAGGCAACCCTGGTTCAAAAACACACTTTTCGTCATCACCAGCGACCACACCAACCAGTCCAACCATCCTCTCTATCAGACCTCCATTGGACTCTTCAGTGTCCCAATCCTCTTCTACGACCCCTCCGGTAATCTGCCCATAGGCGTTATGCCCGGAGTCGCACAGCAAACCGACATACTCCCCACACTCATGGGTATACTCCATTACCCATATCCTTTTGTCGCCTTCGGACAAGACCTCCTCGCAACACATCTCGACAGTACATGGGCCGTCAATTACTCTGGTGGAATCTACCAACTCGTCAGCCGCGACACTCTCATCCAATACGACGGACACAACATCACCAACTCTTTTGATCTCAACAGTGACCCATTGCTCAAAAAACCACTCCCATCCACCAACCCACATACCCTCACTCTTCTCCAAGCCATCGTGCAACAGTACATGTCCCGCATGATTCAAGACCACCTCACTTCAGATTGAAAAATATGATTATTTTCTCCATCATCCTTGCCCTCATCGGAATCGTAGGTTCCATAGTCCCAGGACTCCCGGGCCCCCCGTTTAGTTGGGCAGCACTTCTCGTCCTTCATCTAAGCCCCACTGTTCAATTCAGTCCAACATTTCTTGTTGTCACAGCCACTGTCGCTGTCGTTATCACTATTCTCGACTATGTGGTCCCCTCTTGGAGCACCAAGCATCATGGCGGAAGTAATGCCGGCGTTTTGGGATGCAATATAGGCCTTGTCATTTCTATTGTTGGACTTCCATTTGGTCCGCAAGGACTCCTGGGCGTCATCCTTTGGCCTTTTATCGGAGCACTCTTGGGCGAATTCATCTCCGGCAAGCATAGCCGTCAGGCCCTCAATGCTGCATGGGGAGCCTTTCTCGGTTTTCTCACAGGCACGGGTCTGAAACTAGCATACGCCTTCGTAGCCGTATTCTTTATCCTAAGAGAATTAATATGACTACAAGACCTGTAGTCCATTTATTAAAAACTCATTACCTACCTCTTTAACCCAAATCGGTCGTTAGGATTTATGTCATATTGGTAAAATGCTGATATGGTATGAATAGACATATAAAAGGGATATTGTAACAATAGTCGGTCTAATGGCTGATTGGGTTCTGGTTAGATAACATGAGGTGTTGAAATGTTAGTTGATACCGTGCTCCCGAAAACGATGCCGCGCCAGCTCCTCATATTCACTACTAGGCTGACCCCAATTCGCATAAGGATGTATAGCTATGCCGCCACGAGGTGCAAACAATCCCAAGACCTCAATATAACGTGGCTGCATAAGCTTTATAAGATCCTTCATGATTATGTTCACACAGTCCTCATGGAAATCTCCGTGGTTCCGAAACGAAAAAAGATAAAGCTTTAGACTCTTGCTCTCTACCATACGACAATCAGGTATGTATCGTATCTGTATTTCACCAAAATCCGGCTGACCCGTAATGGGACACAGTGTTGTGAACTCGGGACAAATAAATTCTACCCAGTAATCATGCTCCTGATGCAGATTCTCAAACGTCTCCAGTACTCCGGGATCGTAATCTGTGCTGTATGAGGTCTTCTGACCCAATACTTGTAAGTTCTCGTTCTTGCGGCTCATTGATTTGATGATTTAAATATTAAAATATTATTTTTGCCAGATGTCGTTGTCATAGGTATCAACTCCCTCGCACTTTTTTACTGATTTTACTACTTGTATGGTTAATGGCATGATAATTACCTCGTAACCAGTCTTTAACCCTACCTGCCACAAAACAAATCGAGGCATCTCACTCCAGGGTATCACTACTCCTGCCAACGCTATTGGAAAAAATATCATTGAGTCGCAAAACTCACCCAACAGACTGCTTGCTACAGCACGTACTATGAAATGACGGCCATGTTGTCGGACCTTTATTCGTGACATTACAGCAGCATTGACGAACGACCCGACTAAGAAGGCAAGAAAGGAGGCAATAGCCACTCGCGGTGCCAACCCAAAAACAGCATGAAAACCGGCAGATTCGGAAGTTCCCTCCCACCAACTCGCTCCCGGCAACACATCAACCAGACCGCCTATCACCACAATGAAGAAATTGAACGCAAACGCCCACAATATCATCATCCGTGCACGACGGAACCCCCATACCTCTACCACAACATCGTTCACTATGTAACTCATAGGAAATAATACTATCGCACCCATGAACGATACCTTGCCGACCTCAAATGGTTTCACGGCAAATAGATTGGATCCTATAAGACAAATGCTGAAGAGCGTGAAAAAAATCATGAACAGTACGCTCACCTGTTTCTCTTTTTTCTGCATATCTTGTTTTGTTATAGAGGGTTATCAAGTACCCCTGTATCGGTTAATACACTGCAAAAGTAAAAAAAAATTTTATTATCCACGTGTATAAGTTTTTTTTTGTATTTTTGCAAATTAATATAAGAAGCTGTTTAATTTTGATTAATTAATTTTATGTTACAATAATCATGAAAAGAATAGTCCTTTCTTTCTTAGCAATTATGGTCTTGTCTATGACCCTTCATGCTGACCCTGTCGACGCTGACAAGGCCGCCCAAGTAGCTCGCAATTTCCTCCGCAACGCTGGAACCAATACTGCGACGCTCTCCGATATCACCCAACAAACACCCTTCAGTGAGTTCTATATCTTTGCGTCAAATGAGGGCTTTGTCATCGTTGCAGGCGACGACTGTGTGCCGCCTATACTGGCCTATTCGACATCGTCGCAGTTCCATACCGACAAAATGCCTCCTCATATCTTCGACTGGCTCTTGTCATACGAAGAGCAAATCGCTTTCTATAAACAGCTCTACTCGTCATACGAACAGTCAACCCGTACAGACCGCAACCCTGTTCCACTTGACGCTCGTACTGCTGCTGCTATCGCAAATCAGTGGGAAGGCCTCACTGGTGGTGGTATCACCCCGCCTCACAATGACGCTGTGTCGCCACTGCTCTCTACTACTTGGAATCAGAGCCCTTACTACAACAATATGTGTCCCTACGACAACAACGCCTCGGATTATACCGTCACAGGCTGCGTCGCAACGGCTACGGCTCAGATTATGAAGTATTTTAACCATCCAACTACCGGCTACGGCTCACATTCGTACTACCATAGCACCTACGGCACCATCAGCGCCAATTTCGCAAATACCACCTACGCTTGGTCGTCAATGCCTAACGCACTCTCGGCTTCTAGCTCCTCCGCTCAGGTAACAGCCGTCGCCACTCTTATGTATCATGTCGGCGTCGCTGTCGATATGGATTACAGCACCGTCTCGTCTGGAGCATCAACTACCTCCAACGGCACCGCCTCCGACGCATCTGCTGAAAACGCTCTGAAAAACTATTTCAAATATAGTCCGCTCATCCACTCTATTTCTCTCGAAGACTACTCTACTACGGAATGGTGCAATATCCTAAAAAACGAACTCGACAACAACCGTCCGATTCTCTATTCGGGACGCGACACCTCTGGCGGACATGCCTTCGTCCTCGATGGCTACAACACCTCCGGACAGTTCCACATCAACTGGGGTTGGGGCAGCTGGTGCGATGGCTACTACACAATAGGTAACCTACATCCAGCCAGCGGTGGCACTGGCGGCAACTCGTCATATACCTTCAATATGCGCAACCACGCCGTCGTCGGCATCCAACCAAACAATAACTTCGGCAACTCTACCACTGTAACCGCCTCAACCAACAATGGCACTTACGGCACCGTCTCGGGTGGCGGCTCTTTCTCTTTGGGTGATACCGTATCGCTTGTCGCTACTGCCGCTTCTGGCTGCCGACTCGTACAATGGAGCGACGGCTACAAGTCGGCGCGGCGACAATTCGTCGCAACAGGCGGCACTATATCACTTACCGCTCAGTTCGAAATGCTTAGCGGCGACACCCTGGCCTATTGCTCGGGCGCCTATATCTCAGCCCTGGGTAGCGGAAGCACCTCAACATGGGGCATCAAATTACCCGCGACGGTCCTCACTTCAGGACACGACTTACAAAAGGTTCAATTATATGTCGCTAGCGCCGGCACATACAACCTTACTGTCTATACCGGCACCTCTTCGCC
>FLNY01003186.1_pt1 | contig 13283 bp, 10 predicted proteins | sample 1140381 | NCBI WGS metagenome assembly FLNY01 (sample SAMEA3878172, study PRJEB12797) | bioreactor metagenome | biome: Moose rumen | place: Sweden | collected 2011-10
TACGCTGACGGCCACGCGAGGGCCCGGCGGCGATGCGGGTGAGACCGCTGCCGACGGCGCACCCCCACGCCATGCTGAGCAGCAGCAGGCAGGCCAGCAGAGGCGAAGCGAGCATCGCGGAGAACGAGCCGCAGAACCAGCGCACGCCCTCGGCTGAGAGCAGCGATCGGACGCTGCCCGCTGACGTGGCCGACAGAAGCCACGAGGCGAGGACGAGCGCTATCTGGGCGGCAATAAGGACGCCGACGAGCAGGCTCAGGAAGCGGTCAGTCTTCATCTGGCTCCAGGTTGTCGATGTCAAGGATGTGGAGTTCAAGGGCCCGGACGACGAGGCGGGTGGCATTGATGCCCATGCCGTTGTTGCCGTTGGGGAAGAGCTTCTGCACGAGCTCGTTCTGGCGTTTCTCAAGGCTCTTCACGCCGAAGGGCATGCCGCGCAGCTGGGTGATCTGATCCTTGGTGTAGCCAAGGGCGAGGTGGCGCAGGAAGCGCTCATCGTACTCGTCGATCTCATAGTTGACCAGAGCCTCCTGCTTGGCCAGATCGGAGCCAACGCTGTGCATGAATCGGTCGACGATCTTCTTGAGGATGGGCTCGTTGAAGACAAGTTGCTTGCCCGCCATGACAGCCAGCACGTCGCCCCGCGTGAGCAGTTCACCGGTCTTGAGGATGATGCCGTCGGCACCCGCGTCGAGCACGTCGACCCATAGCTTCTCGTTGAGAATCTCGCCAGTGAAGATGAGCACACGGACTTGGGGGTGCATCTCCTTCGTCTGGCGACAGATTTCTACGCCGACGGTGGTGGAGCCGCCCAGGCCCAGATCGAGGAGCACGAGGTCGGGCAACTGCTGCTTGAGCAGTCGCCAGTAGGCAGACTCTGAATCGGCGGTGCCGATGACTTCAGCCTCGGGGATGTCGTTGCTGATGATGCCAAGCGTGCCCTTGAGTTCGAGGGGCACGTCTTCTACGATAATGACTTTGAAGTGGTCCATATTGTTCTTGGTAAAGTAATGATTATCATGGTGATGCCGTCAGCGGCGACCTCAGCCCTGATGGCACAGCCACGGCGGTTGGTGGCCTCGCCGTGGTCGCGGACAATCTGGCGGCAGAGCAGGTAGGGGATGTTGCTGGTGGCGGGTGTGAAGAGGGCTGCGGCCTCGTCGTCGGTGAGGTGCAGGGAGGGCATGCGCACTGTGCATACGACATACTTTTCGTCGCGAGGCTCATACGTGACGCTCATCTGCCGCTGGCTCTGCTTGCGCAGGATGTCAAAAAGATAGTCGACGAGCACTTCGTCGCCGAGGATTTCGTGGTTGAGGGGCTTGAGATGAAGCTTGACGTGCTCCACCTGGCGCATGGCCTGCTCGCTGAGGATACCGTAAAGCTCGCGGTAGTAGCCCGCCACCTCGGCCAGCGCCTTCGTGTCGCCCTGATCGAGCAACTGGCGGATACGGCTGGGATAGTACATCGTCTCGTGCTTCAGGGTCGAGAGGCAGTTATCGAGCACTGCATTACTGACATGCAGGCTGTCCTCCTCGAGGGCCTTGCCCTGCAGCTCATCCTCCATCATCTCGAGTTGCGACTGGAACTCCTGCTGGCGCCGGGCTGAGCGGTCGAACGAGGCGAGCAGCTGCCATGCCATAGCGGCCAGGATGGCAAGGAAGAGAAGCACGAGCAGCAGGATGGCTATTCGTTTGTCAGCCTCTGACTGCTGCATTTTTCGGCAATAGGCACCCAAACCTGCGTCGGCCGAGAGCTCCTTCATGAGCTGGGTGCAGATGCGGTTATTGTAGTTGTAAAGTTTCCATTGATGAAGGGCCAAGGCTGCCACTGCACACTCATTGCGGATGTCGACGATGATGTCATAGTTGGTGGAAAGGCTGTCGTGGAGCCACAGGATTTCAGGGGCCACGACCGAAGGGTCGCCCATGACCATCATTGTGTCGGCTGGATGACCTCCCTGCTGAAGGTAATGCCAGTTGAGCTGCTGGCGACAGGAATCGGCAAAGAGCAATGTGCGGGCGTAGGTGCCGTTGATGTTGGAAAAATAGGCCGAGTCTGCATAGATGCTGGCCCTTGCCAAAGGATCATGAGGCTGTTGGGGGGCTGCCCATGTGGCGGCAGAGAATGTCAACGACCAGAAACCGACGACCAAGAGGCGGGCCAAGCCCTTAGGCAGTCGGAAGAAGAAGCGGCTCCCCTGTCCTTTCGTGCTCTCGGCCGAGAGAAGGCAGACAGAGAATATCTGACTGAGCTTGCGGTATTTCTCAATGATACCCTTGCAGTTGAGCAGGCCAAAGCCGTGGCCGGCAGCTATCTTATGCTCGAAGACGTGGCTCAGTTGCTCCTTGTCCATGCCCTCACCGTCATCGGCCACCGAGATTTCCACATAGTCGGACTGCTCGTCGGCATAGATGCTGACATGGCCTCCATCGGGGGTGAACTTGCGGGCATTGTCGGCGAGGGTATTGAGCATGAAGAGTGTCAGCACGCGGTCGGCCTTGACCCGCACATCGGTGGGCTGAACATCAAACGTAAGGCCTTTCATCAGGAAGCTGCGACGACTCTTTCCCACAATGTTGAACAAATCATTAAGGGCAAAGGTCTCGATGTGGAGGCTCAGTTCACCCTGATGCAGCTGTATCCAGTTGGTCAGTACGTCGTTCTGCTCGTTGATCTTGTCGGTCAGCTCGCGGATGTAGTCCAGTTGACCATTGAGCATTGACCATTGAGCATTATCAATTTCCGAATGGTCATTGTTCAATGGTAAACGGTCAATGGCATAAATGATGCGGTCGATGAACGGCGTGATACTGTTGACCAGCGAAATCTTGGCCCGCTGCTCCAGATGACGGCGCTCGCCACGCTCCACCTGGAGTGCGGCTAAGGACAATTGCTCCTGCAGTTCGTCGCGTCGCTCGCGTAGAGCCCCGTCAAGTGAGTCGGCCGAGCGCCGTCGCCGCAGGGTGACGATGCCCACAATGATGAGCACCAGCGCCACGATGGCTACGACCACGGCAATGAGGAGTCGGTTAAGCTGAGAGACGGTCTGCTCCAACTGGCCTGCGCGGGCTTCAAGCGAGCGGTCCTGGCGAGTCTGTTCCTGCAGGTCGAGATAGAGGTTGCGGTAGTCATCGCTGTGCACCTTGTCGTCAATGGCGGCATAGGCTACGCTGAGCTGTTCGTAGATGCTGGCCACGAGGTCGGGAGCCTGCATAATGGCAGTGTCGGCAAGTGCTTGCCCGAGGTTATGGAGCGCCCCGTCATAGTCGTCGGTGGCCAGGAAGCAGGAGGCCAACGTGCGATAGGCTCCTGCTATCTGATAGACATCGCCGTAAGCACTGAAAATGTCTAAAGCTCTGGAAGCCAGCCATGCAGGAAGGAGGGCATCGTCGACTGACTCCGGATTAAGGAACTTCATGGCGGGCAAGTTGTCGGTAATGAGGCGTCGCCGATAGTCGGGCGTCACAAGATGCTCGGCCAGAGCCTCGAGCGAGTTGGCGATGAAATAAGGATAGTCATGCTGCTGCGACAAGAGGAAACAACGCATCAGGTGATCGAACTCCACCTGATTGATTTCCTCCTGAGTAGCTGAGGTTACAATGCCGCCCGACCCCACATTGTAGAGATAGTTCAGATACTGAGCCACGTCAGCCGTCTCATCAACGTGAATGTCGAGCGCCAGGGCAGCCTCACGCTCCAATCCCACATAATAATAATAAGTAGAGGTGACGATGGCCATCTCTGACTCTGCATAGTTGAGGCGTTCACGCTGATAATCATTCAGCGTGCCAATCTCCTCATGCAACCGCTGCAGGGCCTGCTGCGCCTTCACTCGGAAATCATAGAAGGCACGATTGCGCGACATGCGCTGACAGAGACGCATGTGCTGAATGTGGCCGACGAGCTGTTCCAACTGATTGTCGGTCGCGGTCTCAACCTGATCCAGAAGTTGTTCTGCCTCAGAATATTGCATGCGCACCATAGCCACAAAAGCCAAGTTGTTGAGGGCCTCGGCCACACCGTCGGAATAGCCGTCGGAGAGGCTGAGAGCCTGACGGGCATAATACTCAGTAGAATCAAGATTTCGATAGTGATAGGCATAAGAAAGAGAATTCAGCTTGTCCACCGCTTGCCTATCAACGGACGGTGAACAAGCTGAAATAACGAAAATGGTGAGTAGCAGCCTAAGCGCGTGCCTTAGCCACATAACCCAGTGCCTCCTTGCACTTGTCGGTCACGTACTGCCAGTCGCCGGCCTTCACCTTGTCGGAGGGGAAGAGCTTCGAGCCCATGCCGACGCAGAAGACGCCAGCCTTGAACCACTTGGTCAAGTTCTCCTCATCGGGCGACACGCCACCAGTGACCATAATCTTCGACCAAGGCATCGGAGCCTTCAGGCCCTTCACCATGTTTGGACCAACGACGTCGCCGGGGAACACCTTCGTCAGGTCGCAGCCCAGTTCCTGAGCCTTGCCAATCTCACTGACGGTCATGCAGCCAGGACAGTAGGGAATGAGACGACGGTTGCACACCGGGGCAATGTCGGGATTGAACAGCGGGCCCACCACGAAGCAGGCACCTAGCTGGATGTACATGGCAGCCGTCGGAGCGTCAACCACTGAGCCGATGCCGAGAGCCAGCTCGGGGCACTCCTTGTCAGCCCACTTCACCAGCTCGCCAAACACTTCCTGGGCGAAGTCGCCACGGTTCGTAAACTCGAATGCGCGTACACCGCCGTCGTAGCAGGCCTTCACCACATTCTTACAAGTCTCAAGATCCTTATGATAGAATACGGGAACCATGCCCGTGCTACCAATCTTGGCCATAACGGCCAGTTTATCGAATTTTGCCATAAGCCAACCCCCACCCCCTCCCTTGGGAGGGGCGCTTGGTTAGTTCTGAGGGTACCAAGCCTTTATTATTTATCCGTTAATCTCGCGTTTCAGATACATGTTGACATCTGACACGGCCATAAGTTCCCATCCCAGGTCACCCAGTTCGTTGAGTTTGTCTTCGCGCTTGATGAGCGGCGAGATGATTTTATACTCGTAATGCTTCATACAACTTTAGCGCTGTACGCGTCCGTTGGCATTACCACCTGCCAGGGATTCAACTTCGTCGACGCCCACCAGGTTGAAGTCGCCGTTGATGGTGTGCTTCAAGGCACTGGCTGCCACGGCGAACTCCAGGGCCTCGCCCTGCGTCTGCTTGGTCAACAGACCGTGGATCAGACCACCCGAGAAGGAATCGCCGCCACCCACGCGGTCGATGATGGGATTGATCTCATAACGCTTTGACTGATAGAACTCCTTACCATCATAGATGAGGGCCTTCCAGCCGTTGAACGTGGCACTGTAGCTCTCGCGGAGTGTCGAGACGACATACTTGAAGCCGAACTCCTTCATCATCTGCTTGAAGATGCCTTCGTAGCCGGCGGCATCGGTCTGACCGCCCTCAACGTCAGCGTCGGGCTTGAAGCCCAGGCAGAGCTCAGCGTCCTCTTCGTTGCCGATGCAGACATCGACATACTTCATCAGGGGGCGCATGATGCTGATGGCCTTTTCCGAGGTCCACAGTTTCTTGCGGAAGTTCAGATCGACCGACACGGTGACACCGTGCCGCTTGGCGGCCTCACAAGCCAGACGAGTCAGTTCAGCAGCCTTGTCGCTGATAGCCGGGGTGATGCCACTCCAGTGGAACCACTGTGCACCCTCCATGATAGTATCGAAGTCGAAGTCCACAGGATTAGCCTCTGCGATGGCACTGTGAGCACGGTCGTAGATGACCTTCGAGGGGCGCATCGAGGCACCAGTCTCAGCATAATAGAGACCGACGCGGTCGCCTCCACGGGCAATGAACTGAGTGTTAACGCCATAGCGACGCAGGGCGTTGACGGCAATCTGTCCAATCTCGTGCTTGGGCAGCTTGCTAACGAAGTAAGCCTCATGACCATAGTTGGCCACGCTCACAGCCACATTGGCCTCACCACCACCGGGGATGATGCGGAATGACTCACTCTGAATGAAACGGTCGTTGCCTTGAGGCGACAGGCGGAGCATAATCTCGCCCAGTGTTACAATTTTTGCCATAATTCTCTGATTTAAGTTTTATATAAATCCAGTTTTCTTTTTATCCGTTCATCGACAGGAGGAACTCCTCGTTGTTACGGCTCTGCACGAGTCGGTCGCGCAGGGTGTTCATGGCCTCAATGGGATTCATTTCGGCAATGAACTTACGCACAATCCACATACGGTTAAGCGTCGTCGGATCCTGAAGCAGGTCGTCACGGCGTGTGGACGACTGGACGAGGTTGAGCGACGGGAAGATACGCTTGTTCGAGAGCATACGGTCGAGCTGGATTTCGCTATTGCCGGTGCCCTTGAACTCCTCGAAGATCACTTCGTCCATCTTCGAACCAGTGTCGACAAGAGCCGTGGCAATGATGGTCAGCGAGCCACCGCCCTCGATGTTGCGGGCTGCTCCAAAGAAGCGCTTGGGCTTCTGCAGGGCATTGGCGTCGACACCACCAGTGAGCACCTTGCCGCTGGCCGGCGACACCGTATTATATGCGCGCGCCAAACGGGTAATAGAGTCGAGGAAGATGACAACGTCATGACCGCACTCCACCATGCGCTTGGCTTTCTCGAGCACGATGCCGGCTATCTTCACGTGTCGGTCGGCAGGCTCATCGAAGGTCGATGCAATGACCTCGGCATTGACGGTGCGGCTCATGTCGGTGACCTCCTCCGGGCGCTCGTCGATGAGCAACATCATGATGTAAGCTTCGGGATGGTTTGCTGCGATAGCGTTTGCGATATCCTTCATCAGGATGGTCTTACCCGTCTTGGGCTGGGCCACGATGAGGGCGCGCTGACCTTTACCTATGGGAGCAAAGAGGTCGACGATGCGAGTCGAGGGATTAGTGGTGGCAGGATCGCCGCAGAGGTTGAACTTCTCCTCGGGGAAGAGGGGCGTCAGATGCTCGAACGACACGCGGTCGCGCACCTCCTGAGGATTGCGCCCGTTGATCATGCTGACTGTAGAAAGTGCGAAATACTTCTCGTTATCGTGGGGCGGACGCACAGTGCAGTCGACCACGTCGCCCGTCTTCAGGCCATACTTCTTAATCTGCTGGGGCGACACGTAGATGTCATCGGGCGACGAGAGATAGTTGTAATCACTTGAACGGAGGAATCCGTAGCCATCTTGCAGCACCTCGAGCACACCGTTGGCAGTGATGAGGTCGGCGAAGTCGAACCGCTCAGCGGCAGGCGCAACGCGCTGGTTGCTCATGGGCATGGGCTGATAGATGGGCTCGGACTGCTGTACGACGGGACGATCGAAGATATCGAGCGTCGGAATAGCAGCCTGATCCTCGATAGGCAGATCGACAACGGTGATGAAATCGGTGCCGTCGCCAGGATCGCCTTCCCATACACCATCAGCAGGGGATTCCTGATTGTGCTGGGCCATGTGCTCCTGCAGCTGCTCAAGCATATTCTGGTCGGGAGCTTCTTCGTAGGGCTGACCATCTTCAAGGCCTGCCTCAGGCACGAGACCGTCATCTACAGGCTCTTCCTCCATAGCTATCGGCTCACTGACGGGAGCCTCGACAGTTTCGCCCACATGGCCTTCAGCCTCAGCCTTTGCAGCCTCAGCGGCAGCGATGGCAGCCAATTCGGCCTTCGACTTACGCCCACGGTGCTTGGGGAATAAAGGCTGAGGGGCCTCGGCAGGCGCTGTCTCGGCAGCAGGAGTCTCTGGCTGAGGAGCGGCCACGGAATCATCGTTGAAGAGCGACGGGGTCTCTACGTTTTTCACTTTTTGGTTTTTCACGTCAAAGTTTTCACCCTCTTTTCCATTCACGGTATAGACTTTGTCTGTGTCTTTCTTTGTGATACGCTTGCGCTTGGGCTTGGCTGCTACTCCGTTGGCTGCGCTCTCGGCTGCCCGGTCAAGGATGTCGTATATCACATTGTCCAGCTCATCATCCTGAGATATTTTCACTCCCAATTCCTCGGCAATAGCCATCAGCTGGGGTATCTCCATCTGTTGAAGTTGTTCTTTTGTATACATACTATAAAGTACTGATATGATTATCTTTTTGGAATGTAAATTTGAGAAAGAAACGCTTCACGATCGGAAACGTTGTTCAGAAATCGAGGGCAAAGGTACAACTTTTTTCCGACATTCGCAAACTTTTCCATAAAAAAATCGTAACTTTGCCAGACAATTATGGAAAAGATTATTTTGGGCATTGACCCCGGTACGAATATTATGGGCTACGGCGTGCTGCGTGTCGCCGACGGCAAGGCCTACATGGTGACGATGGGTATTATCGACCTGCGCAAGTTTGGCGACGGTTATCTGAAGCTGGGCCATATCTTTGAGCGAGTGACGGGCATCATCGACGCCTATCTGCCCGACGAACTGGCCATTGAGGCTCCCTTCTTCGGCAAAAACGTGCAGTCGATGCTGAAGCTCGGAAGGGCTCAGGGCGTGGCTATTGCCGCGGCCATCCACCACGGCGTGCCCATTCACGAGTATGCCCCGATGAAAATCAAGATGGCGCTGACGGGCAACGGCTCAGCCTCAAAAGAGCAGGTGGCAGGCATGCTGCAACGGCTGCTGAAACTGGATGCGGCGGAGATGGGAAAGTTCATGGACGCCACCGACGCGCTGGCCGCTGCCTACTGCCACTTCCTGCAGATGGGGCGGCCGGAGAGCGATGCCCCCCACTATCGCGGGTGGAAAGATTTTGTCACGAAGAATCAGCAGAGGGTAAAAAAATAACATGCAGACACCGGCGGGGCCTACATGTTCAGTTCGCGTAACAGTTCACTCATGCGCTGCCGGGTAGTAATGCGGGTCGGCACGAGCGGCAATCTCAGCACGTTTTCGATGAACCCCATCTCGTGGAGCATCGCCTTCACGCCGGCGGGATTGCCGTCGACGAACAGCAGCGAGAAGAGGTCGGTGAAGCGGTGATGAATCTTGCGTGCAGGATCATATTCACCCCGCATCTGCAGGCGGATCATTTTCGAGAATTCCTTGGGCAGGGCATTGCCGATGACCGAAATGACGCCCACGGCGCCGCACGAAATCATGGGGAACGTCAAGGCGTCGTCGCCTGAAATGACGTCGAAATCCTGAGGCTTGTTCTTGATAATCTCGTCGACCTGTTCCAGGTTGCCGCTGGCCTCCTTGATGGCCACGATGTTGCGGCAGTCGCGGGCCAGCCTGACCGTGGTGGCAGCGGTCATATTGACACCCGTACGACCAGGCACATTGTAGAGGACGACGGGCAATTCCGTTGCAACTGCAATCGCCTTAAAGTGCTGATAGAGACCTTCTTGAGACGGCTTGTTATAGTAGGGGCACACGCTCAGAATGCCGTCGATGCCCTTGAAGTCACCATTCTTCAGTTCCTCGACGATGGCCGCCGTATTGTAGCCGCCGCATCCCATCAGGATGGGCACCCGGGCCTGAACTTTGTCGACCACCAGATTCTTAATCGTCAGCCGCTCCTCGGGTGTCAGCGTCGGCGTCTCGCCCGTGGTGGCAAGGATGCAGAAGAAGTCGGCACCATTCTCCAACTGATAGTCGACCAGCCGGAGGATGGCTTCATAATCCACTTGTCCGTCCTGTTTGAAGGGGGTGACGAGGGCAATGCCCAAACCTTTGAAAATATTATATACCATAGAAATGTTGTCGCCTCTCCATGATTTGCGCTGCAAAGTTACGACATTTTCTTCACACCGCCAAAAGTTTTTCAGACGAAGTAGTCAATCTGCATGGCACGACGCACTTCGCTCATCGTCTGGGCGGCCACCTCGCGGGCCTGCTCAGTGCCCTTCCTTAATATATTATAGATTTCGGGGATATCCTTCACGAGCTCGGCGCGGCGCTGGCGCATGGGCTCAAGGAACTGGTTGAGAATCTCGTTGAGGAACTTCTTGCACTTCATGTCGCCCAGTCCGCCGCGGCGATAGTGCTCCTTCAGCTCGTCGAGGTTCTGATATTCGGGCCAGAAGTTGGCGAAGTCAGCGTCGGTGGCGAAGGCGTCTAGATAGGTGAAGACGGCATTGCCCTCCACATGGCCGGGGTCGTTGAGGTTGATGTGCTCCGGGTCGGTGTACATCGAGCGCACCTTCTGCCACACCTCGTCCTTCGAGTCGGAGAGGTAGATGCAATTGCCGAGCGACTTCGACATTTTCTCCTTGCCGTCGGTGCCGGGCAGACGTCGGGCCGTCAGGTTCTCAGGCAGCATGATCTCGGGCTCCACCAGCACCTCGCCATAGGTCTGGTTGAAGCGGCGCACCAGCTCGCGTGTCACCTCGAGCATCGGCTCCTGGTCCTCGCCGACTGGCACGGTGGTCGACTTGAACAGTGTGATGTCAGCTGCCTGGCTGACTGGGTAGCAGAAGAAACCGAGGGGCACGCTCTCGCCCTCGAAGCCGCGCATCTTGATTTCGGTCTTCACCGTCGGGTTACGCTGCACGCGTGAGACGCTGATGAGGTTCATCAGGTATGTGGTCAGTTCGGCCAGCTCGGGAATCTGACTTTGTATGAAGAGTGTCGTCCGGGTGGGGTCCAGTCCGGCTGAGAGCCAGTCGAGGGCTACCTGCGTGACGCTGTTGCGGATTTTCTCTGGATTGTCGGCGTTGTCGGTCAGCGCCTGCACGTCAGCCATGAAGACGAACATGCGGTCATAATTGCCTGCGTTCTGCAGCTCCACGCGGCGTCGGAGCGAGCCTACATAGTGGCCCAGATGGAGTTTACCAGTAGGACGGTCGCCCGTCAGAATTACTTTTCCCATACGATTGTTTTCTATCATTTATACAAAATTGTGGTGCAAAGGTAATCATTTTGTCCGAGATTAAGGAAGTTTTCGTTCAGAAAGTTTATTCCAAATGATAAAATAATTCCGAAAAATCATTACAACACGGAAAATCGAAAGAAAGAAACGCCGCTTCTTGGCTCGAGAAGTGGCCCTTTTCGACTCAAAAAGCGGCACTTCTTTCAAGAAAAAGTGGCGCTCTATTTAAAGAAGACGACCAACTGATTGATTTTCAAACAATTATACTAAACAAGCAAAATTATATGAATAATATTTACAAATTGACCGCTGAAAATCCTGCATCACAACTCACTTTTTTACCACGGATTAACGGATTAACCGCATTTTGGCAATCTTACAGGAGTGAACTTCAGAACTCCCAAAACCAAAGTTTATAGGCGAGTCGTAAGGCAGAACTTCTCGCCCTCCTCGTAACCCTCCTCGTAGAGGCGCTCCAGTTTCTTGGGGTCGCGACAGATGCGGTCTACTTCCATGGGGCGCTGGGGGCGGATGACCACCACCTCGCCCCACTGCTCCATGCGCTCAATCATGTCGAGCTGCTGGTTGTAGGCCTCGACGCGATGGCTCAGGGCCACGCGCAGGCGGGGATAACGCTTGTAGACCATGCGGGGAATCTTGACGTCGCGCTCCTGCGAGCGAAAACCCTGGTTGCGGGTCATGACGACGACGTTGAAGGGGTGCCCCGTCTCGATGGCGCGCTGCACGGGGATGGAGTCGATGATACCGCCGTCGAGCATGGGCGTGCCGTCGACCATCGTAATCTGGCTGACGTAGGGCAGAGAGCTGCTGGCCTTGACGATGTCCATCATGCGGCGGCGGTCGTACTTCTCTGTGAGATATTCGGCCCGGCCCGTCAGACAGTTTGTGCAGACCATCTCGAAGGTGGCGGGATTGCTGCCGTAGGTGTCGTAGTCGAAGGGGGCAATCTCGTTGGGCAGCCGCTCGTAGAGGATGTTCGGGTCGAAGATGCTACCCTTGGTGAGCAGACTTTTTAGCGAGATGTAGCCGTACTTCTGCAGGGCGTCGATGTTCGAGTAGCGGGCGCGTCGCGGCTGCCGGCTCATGTATGACATGCCGTTGCAGGCGCCGGCCGAGACGGCCACGACGTAGCCGAAATAGCGCTCATGCTTCATCAGCGCATCGAGCACGCCGCTGGTGAAGACGCCGCGCATACCGCCGCCCTCAAGTACGAGTCCCGTGTTCCTTTCAAGTCTGTCCATCACATAAAAAGCCTGTTCAGCCATGCAAAGTTACGAATTATTTTCCGTTGCACGGCCAAACAGGCATTTCCGTTATCCTTTTTTAACGCTATCGGATGAACAGCAGCTCGCGATACTTCGGCAGGGGCCACTGGGCGTCGTCGACGATGAGCTCGAGTTTGTCAATCTCATAACGAATGTCGTCGAACTTCGGGGCCACGGTGTCGTGGTAGGCGATAGCTTTCTGGTGCTCGTCGCTGATGCGGTTGGCCTGCTTGCGGGCCTCAACGAGCTCTTCGACCATGCGCTCGATGGCCGATGTTCGCTGGGCAATCTCCTCGATGAGCTTCACATTGCGGGCCGACAGCCGCAGAGCCTGGTCGGCTGGGAAGGCGGCTCGCACGCTGCTGACGTTCTGCAGGAGCTGCGACTGATAGCGCGTGGCCACGGGGATGATGTGGTTCATCGACAGGTCGCCCAGCACGCGGGCCTCAATCTGCAGCTTCTTCGTGTAGGTTTCCCACTTCACCTCGTTGCGGGCCTCGAGTTCCTTGCGGGTCATGACGCCCATGCGCTCGAACATCTGGATGCTGTCAGGAGCCAGATAGCGCTCGAAAATCCTGGGGCACGACTTCTCGACGTCGAGTCCGCGGTTCTCTGCCTCGGCCACCCACTCGTCCGAATAGCCGTTACCGTCGAAGCGGATGGGGCGGCAGGTGCGGATGTCTTCGCGGAGCACGTCGACGATGGCGTGGAACTTAGCCGTATGGCCAGTCCCTTCTGCATATTCGGGCCGCCCGGCGTAGGCAGCGATGCGGTCGTCGACACGCATCTTGAAGTTGGCCAAGGCCTCAGCGACAGCCGTGTTCAAGGCGATCATGGCCGAGGCACAGTTGGCCTCGGAGCCCACGGCTCGGAACTCGAAGCGGTTGCCTGTGAAGGCGAAGGGCGACGTGCGGTTGCGGTCGGTGTTGTCGATGAAGAGTTCCGGAATTTCCGGGATGTCCAGCCTGAAGCCCTGCTTGCCGGCCAGAGATAGCATATTGTCCTTATCGGCCTTCTCAATATGGTCGAGCAGTTCTGAGAGCTGCTTGCCAAGGAACGACGAAATGATGGCTGGCGGGGCCTCGTTGGCCCCGAGGCGATGGGCATTCGAAGCCGACATGATGGAGGCCTTGATGAGGCCGTTGTGTCGATAGACACCCATCAGCGTCTCGACA
>FLNY01001030.1_pt1 | contig 13257 bp, 12 predicted proteins | sample 1140381 | NCBI WGS metagenome assembly FLNY01 (sample SAMEA3878172, study PRJEB12797) | bioreactor metagenome | biome: Moose rumen | place: Sweden | collected 2011-10
CAGGAACCGACGCCGACGGCAACTATGAGGTCAACATCTTCTTCGACGATGTCAGGGCGTTCCGTGGAACACAAGCCAACTCCGTTGGGCTTTTCCTCAAGCTCCAATATTTCGGCGATGTGAAAACCGTGACGTTGTAGGAACGAAATAATCCGTTTTTTGAACACTACGCTCCTGATACGCGTTGAGCCCGTCAACCGTAGAGACGCGCCGTGGTGCGTCTTCATAATTCCGCTACCCGTAGTAACGAAAAAACTAAAGAAAATGAGAACCTCTTTGATTATCATCCTGTCTTTACTACTTTGCACAGCATGCTCTGAAACACCAAAAACCGAGCAACCTGCAAAAAGCACAAAACAAGTCAAAAAAGCAAAGCCAAAAAGCCACGTCGCAACAACGGAAAAAAACGAAGAGGAAGAAGACTCCCCCACAGTCTACAAAGAAGCCCTCAAAGCAGAAATCAATGACGTATGCGCCAAGCTCCCTGTCACGGTCGAACCGGGAGTCACCGTGGAGAACTTCACCGTCGAGGGAAACGATGCCGTATATTATTATATGTGTGAGGAGCCAAAAGTGAACATTGATGCTGTTGAGCAGGCCAAGACAAAAATGAAAGAACGGACTCGTGAGTCACTGAAAACAACAAACGACCCGGAGACCATACATCTGCTACGCATGCTCAATGGCGGTCAGATGGGACTCATCTTCAGATATAAAGGAACAAAAAACGGCAAAGCGGTCGACGTCGTCTTCAGCCCTGCCGATGTAACTGCCATTATCGAATCCCAGCCCTAGCCCATCTAGAACATCTAGAGCATCTAGAGCATCTAGAAAATCCAGAAAATCTAGAATATCTAGAACATCTAGTCTCTTCCCCCTTCACTTAACAGCATCTCCTTCAGCTCACGCATCCCTTCCGTGGCTACCTTCTGAATCACATGGATACGCGTGCCTGGGTCTACTTTCACAGGATTCGGGTCGATCAAGTACATCTTCGACTGGTAATGGGCGTAATTTATCAGACCGGCTGCTGGATATACGTTCAGCGACGTACCTATCACTACGATTATGTCGGCCTGAGATACCTCTATGATGGCGGGCTCTATCTGGGGAACGGACTCACCGAACCATACGATGAACGGACGTAGCTGAGAACCGTCCTTAGCCTTGTCGCCGATATGGATGTCGGGATTGTCGGCAGGCAAGTCAACGATACAGTTGGGATCATTGGGATTGTTCGACGACGTGGCCTTCATCAACTCACCATGTAAATGGATAACTTTGGTGCTGCCGGCCTTTTCGTGAAGGTTGTCTACGTTCTGGGTCACTACCGTCACGTCATAATAATCCTCTAACTCCGCTACCAGACGGTGGGCATCGTTGGGCTGGCAAGACAATAGCTGACGACGACGCTCATTATAAAAACGGATCACTAACTCACGGTCGCGATGATAACCTTCTATACTGGCAACCTGCATCACGGGATATTCCTCCCATAGGCCGTCACTGTCACGGAAGGTGCGGATACCGCTCTCAGCGGAGATTCCGGCACCGGTAATAAATACTAGTTTCTTCTTCATATCTCTCTCTTTTTAGGTTAAATTCGCCACAAAGGTAGCACTTTTCTTACAAACACACAAAATTACGGCAAAAAAAAACGAAATAGAAAACAAGAAAAGCAACACAATCTGAGAGATTACGACGGTCACAAATCATAAAAAAACGTAACTACGTAAAATTATGACATTCACATTTGCACAGAACGGAAATTTTGTATAGATTTGCAAACTGTTGGACATCCATTCCAACTTTAACCATTTATTTATACCTTATTTATTATTAACTTAAAACAGTTACAGACATGAAGAAACTATTAATTCTTTCAATCATGCTGACTCTTACGCTAACGGCTAGCGCTAAGACGAAATTCACATTGATGGACAACGCTGCCGTCGCGCCGGCAACAGCCAAAGTGACCGACAACCAGCAACGGCCACAACAGCGAAGAAGGGCAGCTGTCAGGCAAGCACAGCGAAGAAGAGCTGATGCCAGAGCTAGGGCACACAGGCCTGCACCAAGAGCATACGCAAGGCCGCACCACGCTCCCAGATACTACCACCGTGGACCGGCACCGCGCTACCGCCATCCAGGACCGCGCTACAGACACGCACCGCGCAACTACCGCGCACCAAGAAGAGGATACAGGAGATAACATCGAACACATACTCCTAAAACAACAAAACTGAACAACCTGCAACCATTCAGAAAGGCGGAAAAGGGAAAAACAGCCCTACCGCCTTTCTGCCTGTCTTTACTCTACTACCCGAAAAACATCGTCATGTGTCAGCCGCTAAAGTAACTACTCTTTTCTTTTTTCGATTAGAAAGCCTTTTTTGCAACTTATATTTTACAACAAAAGGCAATTTTGTATAAAAAAATGTCAATTTTGGCCTTTTTTCAGACTTTTTCAAAAAAAATCAACGATTTCCTATGATTGTTTCAAAAAAAATAAATATCTTTGCACCGCAAATTTAAAAGGAAGCGCATTTTTTACAGAATGACTCGAAAAATCACTTTTGATAAAAAAAGCGCCAACGATGAAGAAATCTGATTATAGCAAACGTTGATAACATCGAATCACAGGATACTAACGTATAAGTTAAAATAACGTGTTTCGCGTAGACCTGGGGAGATGAAATTATCAATATTTGTAGGTGAGATATGTACTTGCCGATTTGATTTATATCATACAACAAAAATATTTCTATTTTAAATGGCAACATTAGATTTAGCAAAGTATGGAATCACCGGCTCTAAGGTGATTGCTCACAACCCTTCTTATGAGGTTTTGTTTGCAGAGGAGACCAAACCGGGTCTTGAAGGTTTTGACAAAGGACAGATTACCGAACTCGGTGCTGTCAACGTGATGACGGGTATCTACACCGGACGATCTCCTAAGGACAAGTACATCGTCGACGATGCACAGTCACACAACAAGGTTTGGTGGACTTCCGAGGAATACAAGAACGACAACCACCCTATGTCGGAGGAGGTTTGGGCTACCGTGAAGGACATCGCCGTTAAAGAGCTTTGCAACAAGGATCTGTATGTTGTTGACGCTTTCTGCGGAGCTAACGAGGCCACGCGTCTTGCTGTTCGCTTCATCGTTGAGGTGGCTTGGCAGGCTCACTTCGTTACAAATATGTTCATCCAGCCTACGAAAGAGGAACTGGAGAACTTCGAACCTAACTTCGTAATCTACAACGCATCTAAGGCTAAGGTTGAGAACTACAAGGAGCTGGGACTCAACTCTGAGACTTGCGTTGCTTTCAATACTTCTTCTCGTGAACAGGTGATCATCAACACATGGTATGGCGGCGAGATGAAGAAGGGAATGTTCTCAATGCAGAACTACTACCTCCCTCTTCAGGGCATCGCTTCTATGCACTGCTCTGCCAACACCGACATGGAAGGCAAGAACACTGCTATCTTCTTCGGTCTTTCAGGTACTGGTAAGACCACACTCTCTACCGATCCGAAGCGTCTCCTCATCGGTGACGACGAGCACGGATGGGACGACGAGGGCGTGTTCAACCTTGAAGGCGGTTGCTATGCGAAGGTGATCAACCTCGACAAGGAGTCTGAACCGGACATCTACAACGCCATCAAGCGTGACGCTCTCCTTGAGAACGTTACTGTAGACGCTGAAGGAAAGATTGACTTCGCAGACAAGAGCGTGACCGAGAACACCCGTGTGTCTTACCCGATCAACCACATCGACAAGATCGTTCAGAAGGTGGCTGGTAAGAGCGCTGGTCCGGCTGCAAAGAACGTGATCTTCCTTTCTGCAGACGCATTCGGTGTACTTCCTCCAGTATCTATCCTCACTCCTGAGCAGACCAAGTACTACTTCCTCTCTGGCTTCACTGCTAAACTCGCTGGAACAGAGCGTGGTATCACTGAGCCTACTCCTACTTTCTCTGCTTGCTTCGGACAGGCTTTCCTCGAGCTGCATCCAACCAAGTATGCTGAGGAACTCGTGAAGAAGATGGAGAAGAGCGGTGCTAAGGCTTACCTCGTCAACACAGGATGGAACGGTACAGGAAAGCGTATCTCTATCAAGGACACTCGTGGTATCATCGACGGTATCCTCGGTGGATCAATCCTCACTGCTCCTACAAAGACTATTCCTATCTTCAACTTCGAAGTTCCTACAGAGCTTGAGGGCGTAGATCCGGCTATCCTCGATCCTCGCGACACTTACGCTGACGCAGCTGAGTGGGAGAAGAAGGCAGTCGACCTCGCACAGCGCTTCCAGAAGAACTTCGTGAAGTACTGCGGAAACGAGGCTGGTAAGGCTCTCGTAGCAGCTGGTCCTCAGTTGTAATCCAATCCCTTGGAGAGACGGCATCAGAATACGTCTCAACCAGTCTGACAATGAAATAAAGCACAATCAGCTAAGCTGATTAAGGTTATCATATTTCTCCCCGATTCTCTATAAGAATCTTTATTCGGGCTATGTCGTTGTGAAACGGTATAGCCTTTTTTACGTTATAAAAGCTTAATCCCGAACAACTCCGCAGGCATAACCACCACAACGAAAGAACCGCATTGAATCTGGACTGAAGACGGGGATGCACCAATATCAAGAATAGAAAACGAATATTTGCAAAAAAATCAGCAAAAAACCAAAATTATTTTGATTTACCAACACTTATTCGTATCTTTGCAATTTATAGACATTCTGGACAGAAAGAATAAAAAAGGTCATTATTTATTCCAAATAAGTGATGTAAAAAAAATAACTTGCCTCACCTTATGTTGACTGTAGGGACTTACTTTATGTATGTCCGTCAGATGACTATCGTCTTGTCTTCTCGTCTTCTTGTCTTCTCGTCTTCATAAAAAAACGAGGCAACTTATTTTTTAACTGTTACTAAAACCCGAAAACTCGAAAAATGAACAGGCTTCTAACAATCATATTACTTTGCATTTACTGCACTACCCTATCAGCCACAGTCAAGCCACGAGACGGACACTACGAGCCGCTTGTCTTTGCAGACCAGCAGGAACAGGCGGCCATCAGCCCGAGGATGAAGGGGCCGTGGAAACTCGGATCACAGAAGACGGCACCGCTCAAGGCACTCGGAAGTCCCAAGGTACCGGTTATTCTCGTTCAGTTCTCCGACAAGAAATTCACCAGCGGACTCAAAGACAGCAACGGTAACCCCTACGAATGCAACTCGGAAGAGGATGAGATGCTCGTCAACGAGTTTTACTATAAGTTCTGCAACGGACTGGGCAACGGGGAATACTACACCGAGGCTGGAAGCCACGGAGCCATCACCGAATATTTCCGTGACCAAAGCAACGGACAGTTCACGCCTGAGTTCGTCATCATCGGGCCTGTCACACTCAACAACGGATACGCATACTACGGAAAGGACGGGTCATCGAAAGACACAAACCTATCAACTTTCTACAGTGACGCGATAAAAGCAGCTCAGAAAGTGTACACCAACTGGGCAACATTCGACAACGACGACAACAACACCGTCGACATGGCGTTCTTCGTGTATGCAGGAGAAGGACAGAACGGATGCGACGACACAAACACAATATGGCCGCAGGAAAGAAGCTCTGGAGGAACCATCAACAGCACGAGGTATGGATGCTATGCTTGCTGCAACGAGACTTACAAAGGAAAGACCGACGGAATCGGCGTGTTCTGCCACGAGCTCAGCCACGCACTCGGCCTGCCCGACTTCTACGACACTAACTACGTAGCATACGGAATGGACTATTGGGACATCATGGACTCAGGATGCTACTGCAATAGCGGATACTGCCCATGCAACTACACGGCATACGAACGGGAGTTCATGGGATGGACAAAACTCAACACGCTCAACCCTTTCCAACCACAGAAACTGACTCTCTACCCGACAAGCTCGTACTACCTCCACGACTATGACGAGGAATGGAAAGCATACAAAATCGTCAACGAAGAGAATCCTAACGAATTCTATGTGCTGGAAAACCGACAGTCGAGAGGATGGGACCTCTATGTCGGTAGAGGCGACAACTACTCTAAGATGAACGGTATGCTCATCACACACGTGGACTACGTGGCTGCAAGATGGAGCAGCAACATCGTCAACACGGACCCGAAACATCAGTACATGACAATCATGCCGGCTGACGGTGTGCTCGACTCTTATATGTACGTCAAAACAGAAGAGCAGTACAAGAATTTCATGTACTCGGCATACGGAGACCTATACCCGGGATACAAGAATGTCACATCCTTCGAAGGACCGGACCAGTTCGTCTACACAACGACCGGAGACTTCCCAGAGGAAATGAACCAGCCGCTATACAACATCAAAAACAACCCGGACGGAACGGTCACGCTTCACTACATGAAGAAATTCAAGGAGGAACAGTCCATCTCAATCGCAGAGCTCGCTGACATGACATACGGAGACAGTATACTCACACTGCCAGAACAGACTGCGGAAGGACTCTCCATCACATGGACAAGCAGCAACACAGACGTAGCAACCATCGACGGCAACAAACTCTCTGTCGTGGGCAGTGGAACCACAACCATCACCGCCACACAAGCCGGAGACAGAAACTACGAACAGATGGAGAAGTCGTTTGAGCTGAATGTGGCCAAGGCTCTGCTCACTGCAAAGGCCGACAGCATCTTCATGACAGAAGGAGACACTCTGCCTACCCTCACAATCACATACGATGGTTTCGTCAACCAAGACGACGAGACGACACTCACGACTCAGCCAAACATCACATGCGAGGCTGACCAAAACTCAACGGCTGGAGAATATGCCATAATCCTCACCGGAGGAGAAAGCAACAAATATGAGCTTGTCCTATACAACGGCATTCTCACAATCAACAAGCCGGAAAACAAACCTGGAGATGTCAATGAGGACGGATTTGTGGACATCTCCGACATCGTGGCCATCATCAACCAAATCGCAGGAACGGCAACTTACCGCTATGCAGACGTCAACAAAGACGACAACGTCGACATATCAGACATCGTGGCTGTCATCAACATCATCGCTGGACAATGATTGGTATTTACGATTTGACGATTTACGATTTACGATTTATTTAGCTATTTAATTATTAAGCAATTTTCTGATTTACAATTATTTGGATATTTTTCAATTTTCCATACACTAACTTTTCATTTCTCACTTTTAAAACATAAAGACTATGACATTTACAGAATTAGCAATGCCGATTTTCGAACAGGCAATCATCGACTACCACAAATTCGACAATGTAGACCAGCCCATCAACAATCCCTATGAGATGCCGAACATCGAATACTACCTCTATCTGAAGAACTGGATCGACACCGTTCAGTGGCATTTCGAGGATATCATACGAGAGCCGGACATCGATCCCGTAGAAGGAATAAAGCTCAAAAGAAGAATCGACAAGAGCAACCAGGACCGCACGGACCTCGTTGAGATGATTGATAGCTATTTCCTCGACAAGTACAAGGATGTCAAAGTACTGCCCGATGCCACCATCAACACAGAGAGCCCGGCTTGGGCGGTCGACCGACTGAGCATACTCGCTCTCAAAATCTACCACATGAAAGAGCAGACGGAGCGCAAAGACGCATCAGCCGAGCACATTCAGAAATGCCAGCAGAAACTCAACGTACTGCTCGAGCAGAAAAAAGACCTCTCTTCTGCCATCGACCAGCTCATAGCTGACATCGAAGCCGGGAAAAAGTACATGAAAGTCTACAAACAGATGAAAATGTACAACGACCCTAGCACCAACCCTGTTCTATACGGAAAAAAATAGGCTAAACTCACAGAATAGCTAGAAGATCTATAGAATCTAGAACATCCAGAGAATCTAGAAGTTATAGAATATCTAGAAAAAAAACTCCAGCCACAAATGAGAAAAGTCCTCATCATCCGATTCTCTGCCATGGGCGACGTAGCGATGCTCGTCCCCGTGGTGAAATGTCTGGCGACCCAGCACCCGGACACGGAGTTCACCGTGCTCACACGCAAGCACTTGACTCCGTTGTACGGCTGGATGCCAGACAACGTGAAGACGATGGGGATAGACTTGAACAAATACAAAAAAATCGCCGGTCTCAACCGGCTCTACGGAGAATTGAAAGCCATGCGTTTCGACGCTGTGGCTGACGTTCACGACGTGCTCCGCACCATGTATCTGCGATGGCGGTTCCGACTGGGAGGAGCAAAGGTCAGCGTCATCGACAAGGACAAGGCTTCAAAGAAACGGCTGTTGGGCCACGGCATCGACGCCAAGACGCTGACACTGATGACGACACGCTACGCACAGGTATTCCACTCGCTCGGTCTGAATGTCAGCCTGCAGGCATTGCCTTGCTTCAGCACGCAAGGGGAAGACTTCTCCCTACTCAACGAGCTGTATGGAGAAAAAAAGACGGGGGAGCACTGGATTGGAATCGCCCCCTTCGCAGCGCACCCCGGCAAGATCTACCCGCTTGAGAAGATGCATCAGGTGGCGCAGGAGTTAGTGAAGCGTGGATGCCGCGTATTCCTGTTCGGAGCCGGAAAGAGTGAGAAAGAATGCCTGTCGGCATGGGCAGACGGAAAAGATATTGTGAGCACCTGCGGCCAGCTGGGCGGGCTGCACAACGAGATGCTTCTCATGTCGCGCCTGGACGCCATGCTGGCCATGGACTCAGCGAACATGCACATCGCGGCAATCGTCGGCATTCCCATCGTTTCAGTATGGGGGGCAACTCATCCCAAAACAGGATTCACCGCATGGCAACAGCCCATCAGCAACATCATCCAGCGAGCAGAACTCGAATGCCGGCCTTGCTCCATCTACGGCAAGAAGCCCTGCCAGTTCGGCGACCTGCGCTGCATGGCCCTCATAAAGCCGAAGGACATCATCGACAAGATCATGCAAGTTATAGGAAAGGAGAATTAAAACAATGTTTCTTTTCCGTGTAGCAACCACTTGTTTTCTGCCAGGATAATATCCAGTCCTTCATGTCGGATTTCTCATCAGGACCGCATCCATATTGTCAACCACACGCTTGGTCTCGTCGCGTTCCCGGCCCTTGATGTCTTCAAAGTCCAATGACTGTTGATTACCATTTGTGTTCAGCCAATGACGAGCCTTGCTGCTGAGCGTGGCTATTTCTTCGTCGGTGGATACTGTACCGAAGTTTTTTACCTCGACAAAATCTCCATTACGTTTACTAACAACTACGACTGTCGTAGTTCCGGAGCGGTTCTTTTTCCTACGTACAAACATGATGCAAAGATAATAAAAAATCGTTTGCGTCACCCTGCGTCACCCATTTATTACACTAAACCAACTGATTTTCAATGATACCATTTAATTGCACATAGATAGTGATGAAGTCAGGGGGAAGCATAACCGACAAACCGGAATTCTACATATATGCATATGAAAACTGAAAAAGGAGGCTTCCGCCTCCTTTTTCAGTTTTGTGATATATTTCGTGTCGTTTGCTTGTCTTTTATTGAACACCATCTTGAGAACACGCCAGCCCCACAACAGTGCCTTTGTTCTGTCCGATATGCTCGGCTTTGGTAATGACGACTTTTGAGACACCATCCTTACAGGACGACAGTGCATTCTCGATCTTAGGAATCATGCCCCCACTGATGACACCGTCTGCGACATATCTCGTGAATGACTCCTCATTGATATAAGGAATCACACTGTCATCGTCGTTCTCATCGAGCAGCACGCCGGACTTCTCGAAGCAGTAGACGAGGGTCACATCAAAGAAAGGAGCCAAGGACTTGGCGGTCTCTCCGGCTATCGTGTCGGCATTCGTATTCAAAAGACTGCCACAACCGTCGTGAGTCAACGGAGCCATGATGGGGACGATGTCCTTCTGGATAAGTGTTGACAACATCTCGCCGTTGCAACGTTCAACATCGCCTACGAATCCGTAGTCCACCATTATGTCGTCGGTCGTACCGGCAACATCGGACTTCACCAAAACCGGCTTACGACGCACACTTCGCATCACGTCCATGTCAGCACCGGTGAGACCAAGCGCATTCACACCACGGGCCTGAAGCTTTGCTACGATGTTCTTGTTCACCAAACCACCATAAACCATCGTGACAACTTTCAACATCTCCGAGTCTGTAATGCGACGGCCGCCTATCATCGTCGTCTCTATCCCTAAAGAGGCTGCGATCTTCGTAGCGGAGCGGCCACCACCATGTACCAGCACCTTATTGCCGGGAATTTGGCTGAAAGAGTCCAAAAGACGGTCCAGACTATCGGCGTCCTCCACGATCTTACCGCCCACCTTGATTACGGTCAGTGTCTCCATCGTAAGTTACAGTTTTTTGAATTCAGAGTAAATTGCATCTGCAATCTGCTGAAATTCCGACTGTTCTAGCTTCAGCTTCTCCTTGTTGAACAGCATGTCTTTCTCGCTCTGCATCGGAATCAGGTGGATATGAGCATGAGGTACCTCAAGACCCAACACGGCCTCGCCGACCTTAACGCAGGGACATACCTTCTTCAAGGCTACTGCCACCTTCTTGGCGAACACCTGGAAGCGGGCCAGCTCATCATCTTCCATGTCGAAGATATAGTCCACTTCCCGACGGGGTATACACAACGTATGGCCTTTAACCATCGGATTAATATCGAGAAACGCATAGAACTCGTCGGTCTCTGCACATTTGTAACTGGGAATCTCACCAGCTGCTATCTTTGAGAATATTGACATAATTGAAAAACAATTTTTGTTAATAGATAAAAGGAGCTTTGTTGAAAATAAAAACAAAAGTACGTAAGTCGTCCGAACCGTCAAACTTGTCTGACCTGTCTGACCTGTCCGACTTTAAATCGAGATACTCACAAGCTCTAGCTCTATCACACCCTGAGGGATGCTAATCTGGGCTACCTCACCCACTTTCTTGCCTAAAAGACCTTTGGCGATGGGGGTACCTACGGAAATCTTGCCCTCACGCAGATTGGCCTCGCTCTCGCTCACTATCTGATACTTCATCAGCTGACCTGTCTTCACATTCTTGATCTCTACCTTCGACAGTATCTGAACAGTGTCGGTCTGTACCTTGCTCGTGTCTATGATTTTTGCGTCGGCCAAAGCGGCTTTCAACTCTGCAATCTTTGTCTCTAGCTTGCCCTGAGCCTCCTTAGCTGCATCATATTCTGCATTCTCTGACAGGTCGCCTTTCTCACGGGCTTCCTGTATCTGGCGGATTACCTCGGGCCGCTCCACTTCTTCCAATTGTTTAATCTGGGCTCTCAGCTTGTCGTAGCCCTCCTGTGACATGTATGCCATATTGTTTTGTCGTTTTAATTGAGTAATGTTAAATAAGTTTGAAATTAGGTGTCAAAAAAGAAAAGAATCCCGATACATCATTGTATCGGAACCCTCTCTTTATCCTGTATTATCATCTGCAAATTTACGGCATTATTTCCTTATAAACAAATATTTTCTGCTTTTTTTTCTTTTATCACACAAAAATTGAGCATGAATACACGAATATTTACGAATTGAAACTTTTCACTTCAACTTCTTCAGACGTTTATATTCACTTTTGGTGATTCGCATAAAACTACCGTGCTGAGGACGGGCTACACCCTCTATATTACGAGGATTCTTGAAGTTACGCATGTGCTCGTCGGCTTCACAGATGCGGTAGTTCTTCGGATTCGAAGAGTACTCGATATAGGCTATACGCCAAGTACGGTCACCAGACAACTGAAATGCGGATACCCCCTCACATTTCTTGTTACCTTCAAAATTTACATAGTCATCCTCTACCGGCTCACCCCAACCGTACGTCAAATGCGAACTCGTTGCGGTGAACAAACCGGGCTTGCCACCTTCCTTCTTGATCATCATGTGCCAATTTTGGTCGGAACTCACCCAGTTGATGTCTGCGTCGATGGTAGCATAACCCCAGTCGAACAACAAACGGGGCTGAGTCAACTGAGTGAAGTCATCACTGGCATGACTGTAGTACATACGGTCGTATTTCTCCTCAACACGGTTCCACATCGAATAATAGATCATATAACCGCCACGTTTTCCATCAGGCCATACGAACTCGTCATCCCAGATGATCTGAGGTGCCCATACTCGGTTAATCGTACTCCAGTCTTTGTAGGCACTCTCTGACTGAGGATCCATAAATATAGAAGGACCCTGACGGTAGTCAAAGGTCGTAGAAGTCCAATGGATGAGGTCTGGGCTTGTCAAGAGATTGATGCCGTAATTGTCCCAGGTCTCCTTCTTGCCCATTCGGTCTCGACTGCGATTTGAAGCGTCCATGTCTGTCGTCACCATCAGGAAACTCTTACCGTCATGGCGACGGCAGATGTAGGCGTCACGGGTACGGTGCTCTATCCGAGCCAGTTCGTGGTCGCTGAATATGGAGTCCCCACCCATCACATCCTCAAAGTGAAAGCCGTCTTTACTCACGGCATATGCAGTCCATGCCAAACCGCCATTCATATGGCAGTACAAATAATACTTTCCCTTCTGGCGGTTACCACGCTCCTTGTAGATACGCTGAGCAGAAAGGCTGCCACAGCAAATCAAGGCCAGAACGAAGGCTACAATTTTTCTCATAGCTAATCAGTAGTTTTATATAGAAAATGAATTTATTCCCCAAATTTAATCATTATTTCCCAATTACACAAACCAAACACAAAAAAACTTATCCAACTCCAATATTCACCATCCAAACAATCCAGAAAATCTAGCTCCAACCCCACGGGGCTTCAGGCTGGCAACCACATTCATCAGCCCCGTAAACCTCTCAGGTGTTGAGTGAATATCTTCTGCATGCCAAATTCTTCATTTTTCATTCTTCATTTTTCATTTAAATATCCCTCCACGTGTCAACGCATAAAAAACGAATATCCTGCATATATTTTACGCAATGAAACTTTCAATTCGTCGGAATTTTTGTTCAATATGTGTGATAACTACCTATTTTTCATAAAAAAAACGTTAAAGGATTTTGCCATTTAAAAAATTATTCTGATATTTGCATTCAGAAATACATCTTAGACATTTTTGTATATCCAATCATAACATTGTGTCAACATAATCGTGCTGGGAAGCACATGACACATCTGTATTTAAAAAGGTTTGTAACTCTTAATTTTTTTGGAAGGGATTCATCGAGACGATGGATCCTTTTTTTGTGCATAAAGTTCTAA
>FLNY01003925.1_pt1 | contig 13255 bp, 11 predicted proteins | sample 1140381 | NCBI WGS metagenome assembly FLNY01 (sample SAMEA3878172, study PRJEB12797) | bioreactor metagenome | biome: Moose rumen | place: Sweden | collected 2011-10
ACCAACATTTATCCGGAGGAGAAATGTTGTCCCGCAAAGCGGGATTTTTGTGGGCTTTTTCCTTAAGCAGCCCACAAAAAGTCATATAATTCTAAAAGTGATGGAGAATAGAATACAAATGGAAAAAATTATTATGGAGCACGGCTCAGGTGGACGTGCAACAGGTGAATTAATCAGAGAGATTTTTGAATCACAATTTCACAGTGATGTTTTGTCTGAGATGGAGGATGCAGCAGTCATTCCGGGGAGTGGTACGATTGCGATGACGACAGACAGCTTTGTTGTCACACCACTCGAATTTCCGGGAGGAGATATAGGAAGGCTATGTATATGCGGCACAGTAAATGATCTGTGCATGAGAGGTGCAATCCCTAAATATATTACCTGTGGTTTTATTCTTGAAGAAGGGGCTGATATAGCTACTCTTCGTAGATTAGTCAAATCGATGGCAGATACAGCCGATGAGGCAGGTGTCAAGATTGTAGCTGGCGATACCAAGGTAATTGAGGGCAATGGAGGCATATATATTAATACTGCAGGTGTTGGCTTCATCCCTGATGGAGTGGATATCAAGGCGGCTAATGCCAAGGATGGCGACGTGATTATTGTTTCAGGAAATGTGGGTGACCATCATGCCACAGTTCTTAGCCAGAGAATGGGAATCAATAATACTATCCAAAGTGATAATGCGCCATTACAGGAGATGGTCGGTAATCTTATCAGCAAGGATATTCCTGTGCATGTTCTTAGGGATGTTACCCGTGGAGGACTTGGTACAGTGCTGAAAGAATTGGCGCTTGCATCAAATATGTGTTTTGAGATTGAACAGGAGAATATACCGGTTGATCCGCAGGTGGAGTCTCTGTGTGGATTGCTAGGTCTTGAGCCTCTATATATGGGCAATGAGGGCAAGCTTGTAGCTATTGTTCCTCAAGAGCATGCAGAGGCAGCAGTGGAGACAATTAAGGGAAGCAAGTATGGAGAGAATGCTTGTATTCTTGGTCAGGTAAAGACTCCTGAGAATGATAATGAGACAGGTGCTCTTGTATTAAAAACGCGAATTGGCGGACGCCGTTTTATGGATATTCTCCAGGGTGAGGGCTTGCCAAGGATATGCTAATAATGGCATCAAAACTTCACCAATTCTTCATAACTTTAATTTGAGGGTCTGTGATATAATAATCCCATACATCCTAATTGTTATAGATTATTGAAAAACATCAGTTTTTCAATAATCGTATCTACCAACATTTATCCGAAGGAGAAATGTTGTCCCGCAAAGCGGGATTTTTGTGGGCATTTTCCTTAAGCAGCCCACAAAAAGTCATAGATTCTTGTTTTTCAATCGGTAAGGAGGATGCTTTGAACGAGACAGTATTGATTGTTGACGACTCTAAATTTATGCGAGCTGTCGTCAGAAGTGAAGTAGAAAAAAACGGTTGTACTGTTGTTGCTGAGGCGGACTGTAGTGATGGAGCTGTAGAGATGTATAAGCAGCACCATCCGGATATAGTTACCATGGATATTACGATGACTGTGGATGGACATACAGTTGGTCGTAGCTCTAATGGTATTGATGCTATTAAGCAGATAATGGAAATTGACCCTAATGCCAAGATACTCGTTGTTAGTGCAATGGGGCAAAAGTGTTATGTTATTGAGGCAATAGAAGCGGGCGCAAAGGATTTTGTAATCAAGCCTTTCAACGATGTGAGATTTGCCGAGGCTTTGGGACATTTCAAGGATAGTTGAGGGTTGATTGCCTGCGGCAATGTGCTCGTCGGGTTCACGATTTATTTCATAAATCGTGAAATTAAAGGAGACTCGCACATTTAAAATTGCCTGCGGCAATGTGCTCATCGGGTTCACGATTTATTTCATAAATCGTGAAATGTGTGTTTATAGTTTGAAAAATTTAATTTTTGCTTGCAATGTGTTTGGGGCTGGATTATAATGGCGGTGTGATTGGGAGTTTCCCAATTACACCCTTATTAATTATTTATACTCCCCTCAAAAAAGACCGTATTTTCGGTCTTTTTTACTGTCGCCTATTTACACACGATTTACTAGAGTGTATTTGATGATTTTTCGTTTGGTTTCCATTATACAATTCTTTCAAAACTTCATTTGACACCATATCTTTGGTGAAATACAATCATAATTGTTAAATAGATTCTTACGACTTCTTGCGGGAAAAATATGAATTTCCCGCAAGAATCCTGCTACGCAGGACAAGAAAATAGATAAATCTATTTTCTTGGTATTTACGATTCCTGTTTTTCTGATGAAAAACAAGAATCTACGTTTTATTAGAAAAGAATCGTAATTACAAACAAATAAGAATAGAGAGTTATATGGCTATTACTACATTTACAATCAGTTGCCCATGTCATTTTGGACTAGAGGCACCACTTAAAAGAGAAATTTATGATTTGGGCTATGACGTTACAGAGGTTACGGATGGCAGAGTCAGTTTTATAGGCGACGAAGAGGCTATATGTCGTGCCAATATTTATCTTCGTTCGGCAGAGAGAGTCCTTTTGGAGGTAGGCAGGTTTCATGCCACTACATTTGAGGAATTATTTCAGGGAATAAAGGCATTGCCATGGGAGCAGTATATTCCAAAGGATGGCAAGTTCTGGGTTACCAAGGCCACATCGGTCAAAAGCAAGCTATTCTCACTTACTGATATTCAATCCATTGTTAAGAAGGCAATGGTAGAGCGTATGAAAACTTACTATGATATTCAGTGGTTCGAGGAGAGCGGCGCGGATTATCCGGTTCGTATTTTCATCTTAAAGGATGATGTTGTAGTTACGCTGGATTCTACAGGTGTACCTCTTCACAAGCGAGGATATAGGACATATACCAGCAAGGCACCATTGTCTGAAACAATGGCTGCAGCCCTGCTGTCATTGACGCCATGGCATCCGGACAGGATTTTGGTTGACCCATTCTGTGGCTCAGGGACATTTTTGATTGAGGCTGCAATGATGGCGGCGCATATAGCACCGGGACTTAACAGGGAGTTCACTTCCATGGAATGGAGTAATCTTATTTCTTCAAGGACATGGAAGGATACTTTTGATGAGGCTAGAGAGGATGTTGATACCTCTGTTGAATGTGATTTGCAGGGATATGATATTGATCCTGATATGGTTCGAATAGCGCGCTTAAATGCCAAGCAGGCCGGCGTTGATCATATGATACATTTTCAGGTCAGAGATGTTGGAGAACTCAAGCATCCCAAGAAATATGGCTTTATTGTAACCAATCCACCCTATGGAGAGCGCCTTGAGGACAAAAAGGACCTTCCTGATATCTACGGCAAGTTAGGTAGAGCATATGCGGGGCTTGATAGCTGGTCTATGTATGTAATTACCAGCTATGATGATGCGCCAAGAGATATTGGGCGCAAGGCAGACAAAAATCGCAAGATATATAATGGCATGATAAAGACCTATTTCTATCAGTTTTTAGGACCTAAACCACCAAAAAGACAAAATAAGGAAGAATAATAATGAGATTTTCCAAGCACTATGTGATGCTGGCGATTCTGCTTGTAGTATCACTGTTTTGGAAATTGAATAATTGGAACGACAGGTATGCACAGGTTGAGACATTTCGTGGAGCCGCTCTTGAGGAGGATGTATTTTATCCACTTATGTCCAAGAATCTCAATGATACTAATGCGCTGTCAGTGTACATCAATGGTGAGGAGTATTCTATTACCAATTCTTCGGTAATACTTGATGATACTCTTAGTCCTGCTGTGTCTTTCAGCTTTATTAATTCCGTGCTGAGAGGCTCGGTTTTTATGGCTTCTGCTGATACTGCTATAGTTCAGATTACTAATGATGTATATGGATTTACAATTGGTGAGGATACAGCCGTTGATATAAATAGTGATTTGATTCAGCTCGCATCGACACCATCACTGCACAATGGTGAAATGTATATTGGATTAGCTGATTTGTGCAGATTTTTTGGATATGAATATTCCTATGATGATAGCAGTTACGTTGTAAATATTGAGTACGAAAAGACGGCGGCTCTCCCTAGTAAATATGATTTGCGAGATATAAATCGAGTAAGTGTTATTCGCAATCAGGGAACTACAGCGACCTGCTGGGCATGTGCATCTTTAGAGGCATTGGAGTCTTCTTTGTTGCCCAGTGAGAATTATCTATTCTCTGTTGATTCCATGATTTACGATAATAGTTTCGGCCTTGATGAGAGCGACGGTGGGGATTACACTATGGCGCTTGCTTATCTTTTGTCATGGCAGGGCCCGGTTTTCTCTACAGCAGAGGAGGATGCTATTCTTTCTACCACTGATATCTATAATACAAGCGATACATCTGTTCATTTACAGGAGGTTCATTTCTATGATTCAGAGGATCTGGATGAGATAAAGTGGGCCGTGTATCAGTATGGTGGTGTTTCAACATCTATTTATGCCAGTGTATCAACTTCTAATCTGGTAGGCAGTTCAAGTTACAACAAGCTCACAAATTCATATTGCTACAGAGGTAGCGCCAAGCCTAATCACGATGTTGTGATAGTTGGTTGGGATGATAATTATTCTGCGGATAATTTCAGTTCTGATGTACCGGGAGATGGTGCTTTCATTTGTCAGAATAGCTGGGGAAGCGGATTTGGCGATTCCGGTATTTTTTATATTTCATATTATGATACCAATATTGGAAATCAGGCTGTTTCCTATGTGTTAGCTGATACTAATAATACATATAATTATATCTATCAGAGCGACCTGTGCGGATGGGTCGGTCAGGTGGGATATAGCAAGGAGTGGGCTTATGGAGCCAATACCTATGTGGCTGAGGCTGATCAGCAGATAGAGGCGGCGGGATTTTATGCGCTTGGTGAGGATACTACATATCAGCTATATTTTGTTTCTAATTATGAGAATACCAGCACTCTGGCTACAAAGGAGCTTGTGGCATCAGGTACGCTTGAGGAGGCTGGCTATTATACAATTGAATTTGATTCGGCAAGGACCGTATCAGAGGGAGAAAGTTTTGCCATAGTTTTGTATGTCAATACTCCGGATACGCTCAGACCTATGGCTGTCGAGTACGCAGCGGACGATATGACGGCAGCGGTCACACTGGAGGATGGCATGGGATTTATCAGTAACAATGGCCTCGATTGGGAAAATGTTGAGGATGTTGCAAATGCAAATCTTTGTATAAAGGCATATGCAAATGATGTGGCAGAAGTGTTTGAAGAATAATGGAAAGAAAACTTATGGGGGTTGCTACCGCCATCATTTTGGTGGTATCGATTACAATCAGCTTTTTGCTGATTTATGTGCCTAATATGCACATGATTGCTTTGCAGGTTGAGGATAGCAAGCTGACGGGAGGCAGAGTATCGGTTATGGATATGCTGCTTTCATCAGGGGCGTTTGAAACACAGGAAAATAACACAGCAGAGGATATTTTAAAGGGGCATCAGATTAGGCTTACATTGCCGCAAAATGTTACCGTTGCCAGCGTGTCTGTGGACAATAGCTATGTGGACAAGCTTGTTTCGATTACAATCAAGGGGATAGGCAAGGATTATTTTGAGGAATATCCTATGCATGGCATGGCTACTAATATTGTGGATGTTACCTACGACAGTGAAAACATGGTAGGCGTTATAGATATTACTTTAGATGATGTTAGAGAGGTATCGATGGAATCTGAGGGGCAGTATGTCTATATCGATTTTGTAGATCCGCATGAGATATATGATTATGTGGTCGTGGTGGATGCCGGACACGGAGGCAATGTGCCGGGGGCTACCAAATCAGGTGTCTATGAAAAGGATATTAATCTGGACATTGTTCTTGAGCTAAAAAAGATTTTTGACAGAAGCGGCAAAAATATTGGAGTGTATTATACACGTACAGATGACACAAACCCGTCTTTTTCAAACAGAGTGGGGCTGGCTAATGATAGCGAGGCAGATTTGTTTTTGTCTGTGCACAATAATTCTACTGCGTCAGGTCGAATGTCTTCTATAAACGGAACCGAGGTAATGTACAAAGGCTCTGATGAAACGGGGGAGTCCAAGATTTTGGCGGAGACATTTTTGACACATTTGCTTGATGATCTTGGAACAAAATCCAAGGGCACTGTTGTTGGGGATGAGGTATATATAATTCGTACATCTGAGGTTCCGGTAGCACTTGTTGAGGTCGGATTTATGACTAATCAGACCGAACTGGATAATCTTTGTGACAGTGAATATCAGGCAAAAGCGGCTCAGTCTATGTACGATGCAATATTAGAATATTTAGGAGTTGAATAATGAAAACCAAAATTATTTTTGCAACAGGTAATGCTAACAAAATGCGTGAAATCCGGGAGATTCTCGGTGAGGATAATTATGATATCAAGTCAATGAAAGAGGCAGGAATTGATTGTGATATCATCGAAAACGGTTCTTCGTTTGAGGAGAATTCATTGATAAAGGCCAGAGAGGTGGCAAAATATACAGATGATGCAATCATACTTGCAGATGACAGCGGACTCGAGATTGATGCGCTTAATAAAGAGCCTGGAATATATTCTGCAAGATATTTGGGTGAAGATACCCCCTACGACATAAAAAATGCAAATTTAATTGATAGACTAGAGGGTGTAGAAAAGAATGATAGGAGCGCCAGATTTGTATGTGCTGTTTCGGCAGTATATCCTGATAAGTCCGAGGCCGTGGTTAGAGGCACCATAGAGGGGTATATTGGCTGGGAGCCAATGGGTGATGGTGGATTTGGTTACGATCCGATTTTTTATTTATGGGATAGAGATGTTAGTACGGCCAGCCTTTCGCCCGAGGACAAAAATGCTATCAGTCATAGAGGCCAGGCACTTAGAAAAATAAAGGAAGAAATAATCAATCATGAAAATATTGGTCGTTAGTGATACACATGGAAGAGCTGAAAATCTGAGAGACGCCATACATATAGAAGAGCCTGATAGGATTTATCACCTTGGAGACGGACAGGGCGTAGAGGATGATATCTGGAAGATGTCAGAGGCACCGGTTGAGTGCGTGTGTGGCAATTGTGATTGGGGGACGAATCTCCCTAATGAGGTTGTACTGGATGTTGGCAGTCATAGAGTATTGCTTACCCATGGACATTATTATGGAGTAAATTACGGATATGAAAAAATATCCGAGGCTGCTCATAATAAGGATTGTGATGTAGTTTTGTATGGTCATACTCATGTACCTACTATAGATCATTATGATGATTTGATAATTGCGAACCCGGGCAGTATTTCATCGCCGCGTCAGCCCGGGAGAGAACATACCTATATGATTATCAATGTATCAGAGGATGGTCAGTTGCAGATGGATTTACATTCTCTTGAGGAATATGACAGAGCGCATGGAAATAAAGGTTGTTATTGATGGCGTAGAGCCGCAGAAAGAATATACTCTTGTTAGTCAGGAGCCCATTAGTTTTGTTGATGTAATGGAACAATTGGGGCTTAACTTTTATCGCCCTTGTGGAGGTGCGGTCAAGTGTATGAGTTGCGCCATACGATTCGTATATGGCGCGCCGGAGATGACGTCCTTTGATGAGAGAGCTTTGGACTTCTCTGAAATGCGAAATGGATGGCGTTTGGGGTGTAAATGTCTTGTTACGAGAGATTGTAAGATTCAGGTGCCGTCTAAGCTTGTGGGTGAGATTACAGGCGTTATTTCACCGGATGTTGATGAGAGTATTCCTATTGAATCCAGAGAGGATATTGCCATTGCAGTAGATATCGGTACGACAACGATTGCTACTGCCGTAGTGGAAATATCTACCGGCAAAATCCTCAGACAGAGAAATTGTACAAACAGTCAGTTGAAATTTGGTTCGGATGTAATGTCAAGAGTCAAGGCTGCCATGGAAGGCCATGGGGTAGAGCTTAAAAATTGCGTTATAAATGATTTGGTTGCAGTCGGGCAGGAGGTTTTGGGATATAATTTTTTGACGCACAGAATAGTTTTTAGTGCAAATACGGTTATGACTCATTTGTTCCTGGGGTATACGGTGGATGGTATGGCGGCATATCCGTTTGTTCCTTATACACTTGATGCAGTTAAGTTTGTGGAAAAACGACGCAATATATTTTTTATGCCGGGGATAAGTGCATTCGTTGGCGGAGATATTGTCTCGGGTTTGTATTATCTACGTGTTCAGGCTGAGAAAAGAGGCGAGATTCAGGACAAATTCCTCTTGGTTGATTTAGGAACCAACGCAGAAATTGTACTCTTCGATGGTGAAAAATATTGGTGCTCGTCTGCATCGGCAGGGCCTGCATTGGAGGGCGCCGGATTGAGCTGTGGTGTCGCAGCCGTAAGGGGCGCAATCAATCATGTCAGCATTAATAATGAAAAGTGCAGTTATACCACATTAGGAGGAGCACCTCCTGTTGGATTGTGTGGTAGTGGTGTCATCGACGTGGTACATGAATTGCATAGAAATGCACTTATAGATGATGGAGGACTTCTCGTAGAAAAGTATTCTACTACAGGATATCCTCTGTCAAGCAATGTTAGAATTACCGGAGAGGATATTCAGCAGGTCCTTTTGGCCAAATCCGCAATATATTCAGCGATTAAGGTCATTATGCTAAGGTCTGGTGTTGAGGCAAAGGATATCAAGCATTTGTATGTATCAGGTGGATTGGGCGCTACAGTCAGTGTGTGGGCATCTGCCGGAATAGGACTTTTTCCGGATGGCCTGATATCTAGATTTGAGGCAGTAGGGAATACTTCGTTGCGAGGTGCTATAGAGTATATAAAGAATAGCGATGAAGCTGTACTTGAGGATATAAGAAATAATTCTCAGGTGGTTATATTAAATGAGGCCCCGGAATTTGAAAAACTGTTTTTGGATAATTTAAGAATATAAAAAGGAAGATTGCCTGGTGCTTTAGCACCGGCAATCTTCCTTTTTTACCTGTAGGGAAATTAGATTTCTTCCCCATTTAGTACTAATAAATCATCTGGCTCGATTGGAACACAAAGGCATTTTTTGCCATCTACATATGCTGTAGTGACTGAGGATGCTTTGTCCTCTGAAACTTTTACAATTACATCAGCTTCTTTGCCGTCTGATGTGATTGCGCCAACATCCTTGAGTTGCTTGGTGAGATCGACCACACGCTCCTTAAGAATATTTTTCTCTACGCGAATTTCGTTATTCTCTAAAGCCTTCTTGTCCAATAGCTCCTCGGCGAGTGGAAGAGTCTCTTCAAAATAATTTTCAAAGTTTTTCTGAACCTTTTCTACCTTTGAGTCAGACAGACCGGAATCAGTTAGAATATTTGCAACATCCTGTGGCTCCAAAATAATAGGCTCATCCTCACCAAGTCGTTCTGTTTCTACTGTAATGAAATCGGAAAGATTCTGCTGGATGTCGAGCTTTTTTTCAATTGTCTCCTCAGTCTCTTCGCCGAGAGCCAGTGAGAGCATATTATTAAATGCATTTTTCTTTTGAGTGGTGGTCTTGCGAGTGCCGCAACCTATGCAATTCTCCCAGAATTCAACGTGTGGTTCTTTAGTATTTTTGGTGTATGCAAGACATGCATGTAAATCAGTGGTACGCTCTGTAAATGCAGGGAAAGTAAATGCGGTATCTACAGGCCCAACAACCCAGTCACGGTCTCTGGCACCAATGCGATTCTCGGCCTCACGGTATCCTAAAGCTGCCTTGGAAAGCTGAACAGGACAAATTGCACAGATGATATAGTCATATACTTCCTCGGAATCATCGAGCGCCATATTGTCGCTCGTTTTCATGGGAACATCATATGTATCGTGGAATAGGACAATTAGGAAATTGCCAACGTAATCGTATGATTCTATGATTCTATTGTAGTATTCGAGGAGAAGCTTTTCGTCTGTAAGTCTGGTCTCGCGAAGTCTCATTAAAAGATCATGGCCGCTACCCTCGATTTCTGAATCCGGTGAAAATGGTAGCTCCAACAGGTTGTTACCTATAGTGCCGGATAATGATTTATTGGCTATCTCGAGGTATTTGTGGAATTCTTCGTCCTCGAGATTTAAGAATGTCTCATTGAATGTAAGAACCATTTCCTTATTGGCATCTACATAGCATCCAACCATCTTATCAAAATTGCAGGAATCCTTTTTGAATCTGCGTTTTATTTCGTTTACTTCTTTTTTGTTCATTAAAATCACCCCTGTATTTAGTTTCGGTAATTATTATAAGTATGAAAAATTTTTCTTGCAAGATATTAAAACGGAATCATTTCTTGACTTTAGAAACTGAAATATTTATACTTACATCAAATTGAAGAGGAGCAAGCTCATGATACAGATTCTCATGAACAACAATTTGAATAATAATTCTAATAATTCCGTGAATAATAATCAGGGGATTAATTTTGTTGTGTTTGATGAGATTTGAGCAAGTTCCAATAAGCGGTAGATTAATGAGCCTCATCAAACAGAGTTTGATGAGGTTTTTTCTTTTACGTGCTAAAGTGATGTGCTATACTATTTGCTTGAGTGGCAAAAGTCAAATTTTTTAAAGATAGGAGTAGAAAAATGAGCGTTAAAACCACAGACGTAAGAACACTTTCGAGAAATTATAATGATTTCGGAGGCAAGGAGGTCACAGTAGCAGGATGGGTTCGCAATTTGCGTGATTCCAAGACATTTGGGTTTCTTGTACTTGCCGATGGTACATTCTTCAATCCCATTCAGGTTGTTTTTAATCAGGAGAATATTCACAATTTCGATGAGATTAGACATCTTAATGTAGGAGCTGCGGTTTACGTTACAGGTATTGTTACTCTTACACCGGAGGCAAAGCAGCCATTCGAAATTCAGGCTACAAAGATAGATATCGAGGGTCAATCAACACCAGATTATCCTATTCAGCCTAAGAGACATACAATGGAATACCTTCGTACACAAACACATTTACGCCCTAGAACAAATACATTCCAGGCAGTATTTAGAGTACGTTCTCTTTGCGCATATGCGATTCATAAATTTTTCCAGGAGCGTGATTTTGTTTATGTACACACTCCAATTATTACAGGATCTGATGCAGAGGGAGCCGGAGAGATGTTCCAGATTACCACATTAGATTTGGATAATGTTCCAAAGACTGAGGATGGCAATGTAGATTACTCAAAGGATTTCTTTGGGCATGCAACCAACCTCACTGTTTCTGGTCAGTTGAATGGTGAGACTTATGCACAGGCATTCAAGAATATCTATACATTTGGTCCTACGTTCAGAGCTGAGAATTCCAATACTACACGCCATGCAGCTGAGTTTTGGATGATTGAGCCTGAGATTTCATTTGCTGATCTCGAGGACGATATGGAGCTTGCAGAGGATATGATCAAATATATCATCAATTATGTTCTTGAGCATGCACCAGAGGAGATGGAGTTCTTCAATAGCTTTATTGACAAGGGGCTCCTTGATAGATTGCATCATGTTGCATCATCAGATTTTGGCCGTATAACATATACTGATGCGGTTGCCGAGCTTGAAAAGCATAATGATGAGTTTGATTACAAGGTTAGCTGGGGATGCGATTTGCAGACAGAGCACGAGAGATATCTTACAGAAAAGATATTTGGAAAGCCTGTATTTGTCACAGATTACCCTAAGGATATCAAGGCTTTCTATATGAAGCTGAATGATGATGGCAAAACAGTTGCGGCTATGGATTGTCTTGTCCCGGGAATCGGAGAGATTATCGGTGGCTCTCAGCGTGAGGATGACTATGATGTTCTACTTAGGAGGATGCATGAGTGCGGGCTCAAGGAAAAGGATTATCAGTTCTATCTTGATTTGCGTAAATATGGTAGCAGCCGTCATGCGGGATTTGGACTTGGATTCGAGCGTTGCGTAATGTATCTTACAGGAATGGGCAATATTCGTGACGTGCTTCCATTCCCACGTACAGTAGGTAATTGCGATTTATAATATATTATGTAGTTTTGCGGAGAGCTACATAGATTCCCGCAGGAATCGTAACTACCCCCCGATTTATCAAAATGAGAAATCGGGGTCAATAATCTATATGTGATAGTCATTGTTTTTAAGTAGGAGGATAATAATATGAGCAAGATATTTGTTCCGGATGGATACAAATCTTCATTGGATTTAAAAGAGACACAGATAGCAATTAAGAAGGTTAAAGATTTCTTCCAGGCACAGCTTACAGCAGAGCTTAATCTACACAGAGTTACAGCGCCATTATTTGTTGAACCTCAGTCAGGTCTTAATGATAATCTCAATGGTGTGGAGAGACCTGTTGCCTTTGGAGTAAAGGAGCAGAAAGACAGAGAGGTAGAGGTTGTGCATTCTCTTGCTAAATGGAAGAGAATGGCTCTTGGCAGATATGGATTTAATGTAGGCGAGGGGCTTTATACTGATATGAATGCTATACGTCGAGATGAAGATACTGATAATATTCATTCGATTTATGTTGACCAATGGGATTGGGAGTGTATAATAAATAAGTCTGACCGAAATGAGGACACACTTAAAAAATATGTTAAGAGTGTATATGCAGCACTTAGGGTTACTGAAAAATACATCGCTAATTCATATGATTATGTAAAGTGTATCCTTCCTGAGGATATACATTTTATTACTACTCAGGAGCTGGAGGATAGATGGCCTGATTTGGATTCACATCAGCGCGAATATGAGGCCGCCAAGGAATATGGCGCCATCTTCCTTATGAAGATAGGTGATTTGTTGGCATCTGGAGAGAAACATGATGGTAGAGCTCCTGATTATGATGATTGGCAGCTGAATGGTGATATTATCGTATATTACCCTGTTGACGATATTTCGTTAGAGCTTTCCTCTATGGGTATTCGTGTAGATGAGGATAGCCTTGCTTCTCAGCTTGAGAAGGCAGGATGCCCGGAGCGTGCTCTTCTTCCATTCCAAAAGGCGATTCTCGAGAAGAAATTACCATATACAATTGGTGGCGGTATTGGCCAGAGCCGTATATGTATGTTCTTCCTTCGCAAATGCCATATTGGAGAGGTACAGTGTTCGGTATGGCCGGATAAAGATATTGAATACGCCGGGGAGAAAGGCGTTACAATATTGTAGATTCCTGTTTTTCATCAGAAAAACGGAATCGTAAATACCAAGAAAATAGATAAATCTATTTTTTTGTCCTGCGAAGCAGGATTCTTGCGGGAAATTTCATATTTCTCCCGCAAGAAGTCGTAGA
>FLNY01004688.1_pt1 | contig 13253 bp, 9 predicted proteins | sample 1140381 | NCBI WGS metagenome assembly FLNY01 (sample SAMEA3878172, study PRJEB12797) | bioreactor metagenome | biome: Moose rumen | place: Sweden | collected 2011-10
CAAAACCCCGCCCAAACGTGTACGGCAGGGGGAAAAACAGGCCGCCCGTCCACAAAACCCCGCCCAAACGTGTACGGCAGGGGGAAAAACAGGCCGCCCGTACTCAAAACCCCGCCCAAACGTGTACGGGCGCGGTTATTTGTCGAGCTTTTTCCAGAGGGCCCACATGAGGGCACCCCAGCCGAAGAAGAAGAGGAGGTAGACCCAGAAGGGGAACCGGGCCTGGTAGGTGTCCCAGTCGAGGGCCTTTTCGTAGCCGGGGATGTCGGCGTAGTAGTAGGCGCCGGCGCCGAAGTCGAGGTCGGGGTTGAGGCCGAGACCGCGGGCCATGATGTACACGGCCGCCGCCACTGCAAGGGCGCCGACCACCACCGCGGCTATCGTCCAGCCTTTATCCTTTATATTAAACCGTGCCAATCAACGCTTTTAGCAAAATTTACCAAAGTTTCGCATTTGCGAAACTACCTATTATAGAGCCCGCAGGGCGTTGGCAAGTCCCTTCCCCGAGGGAAGGGATTTAGGGATGGGGTAACGTTGACAGCCCTGGGACCCAAGGGGTCCCTTCCCCGAGGGAAGGGATTTAGGGATGGGGTAACGTTGACAGCCTTGGCGGCGACTAAGCGACTGGAAAGCACCATCGTTTGTTCGAAGAAAAGTAACAACTCGCCTCGGGCGAGCGGCCGGAGGCCGAGATACCCCTGACAGGGGTCGCCAGCGGGAGCTGGCGGGGGTTAATAAAGCCCGAAGGGACTGACCAAAATCCTTTTTGGTCAGTCCCCTTCCCCGAGGGAAGGGATTTAGGGATGGGGTAACGTGGACAGAAGAAATGTGCGTGAGGGAAAGTTTCGCAAGATGGCACATTCCAGTGAAGCATAAATAGTTCATACTTGCGAAACTTGGCAAGACTTAGTCAAGCGCAGGAATGGGGAATACGGCGCCGGAGAGGAGGAACCAGACCATTGCGAAGGTGAGCACGATGTTGAAGGTCTGGCCAACGAGGTACAGCCACAGGGGCTTGCCGCCCTTCATCTGGAGGGCGAGATCGCGGAAGTTGGTGTCGAGGCCGATGCTCACGAAAGCCAGCACGAAGCACCAGTTCTTGTACTGGTCGAGCACGCCGTTGATGGCCTTGACCTGGTCGGCGCCCGCGAGAGGCTGGATGATGAAGGACGCGATGAGGGAAGCCACGAAGAATCCGATGATGAACTTGGGGAAGCGGGTCCATATCTCGGACGCCCCGACCTTGCGGCCCTCCTTGCGGTCGACGCGCGTGGCGAAGAACAGGGCCACGAAGAACGCGATGAAGCCGATCAGGATGTTCTGGATCATCTTGACCAGCACGGCGGCCTTCTCGGCCTCGCCTCCGAGCACGGAGCCGGCCACGGCCACGGCTCCGGTGCTGTCGACGGTGCCGCCGATGAGCGCCCCGCCCATGATGGGCGACATGCCGCAGAGCTTGATGACTATGGGCTCAAGCACCATCATGAGCACCGTGAAGATGATGGAGACGGATATGGTCATCGTGAGGTCGTCCTTCTTGCAGCCCGACGCCGCGCCCGAAGCGATTGCGGCCGAAGTGCCGCACACGCTCGTAGCCGAGGCCATCGTGATGACAAGCGGCTTGTTGTCCATCTTGAGCACCCTGGTGCCGAACCACCACATGAAGAGTATTACCACAGGCGTGACCACCCACGCTATTCCGAGGCCGTAGAGGCCGAATTTTGCGATATTGGAGAACAGCACCGAGAAACCCATGATCACCAGGCCGGTCTTGATGTAGAACTCCGTCTTGACCGCAGGCTTAAGCCACTTGGGCGTGCCCACGGTATTTGAAATCAGCATGCCCACGATAAGCGCCCAGAAGGCCCATTCCAGATAGCGGTTGAGGGTGAATTCGGCGCTGACAAGACGCACGATGACAGACAGCACGAAAAGCGCGACAAAAGCCGGGATGAACTTGCGGGGCTTCTCGCCGGTGAGGGCGGCGCCCACGGCAAACAGCACACCCAGCACCACGACCGTGAGCAGCATCTTGAGCCAGAAAGCCCCCGAGGCGAGCTGCGCGCCCAGCGGCACTATCTTGGCCGCGGCGGCGCCGGTGACGGTCTCGCCGCAGGTCCATGTCTTGAATTTGAGGGCGGAGAAATCGAATGCTCCGGTGAGCACCGCGACAATCCCGACAACGATGATGATAAATCCAATCCACACTGCAAGCCAATCCTCGGTATGGAGAAGCTTGGAAGAGTTCTTTGCCATAAGAATGAGGTTTTAGTATTTCCGAAGGGCAAATATAGAAAAATTTTTATTTACCTTTGTGATATGTCAAAGATAATCAGAATTATCCCTCTGGCGCTGTGCCTGGCCTTTGTTTCCTGCGGCGGCCCGGGGAACTCGGGCAGCACCTCCGAGGCCGGAGAGGAAGCCATCGCCGAAGAAGAAGCCCCCGCCACCCTCCGCTCCTTCCCCACGACCGCCGTCCCCATGATGCTCAGCACCGACTCCGAAGAAACCACCTCCTACATCATCGACCACTACTGGGACGATTTCTTCGCCGGCGACGGCACCACCGACAACCAGTCCATCCTCGGCGTCCAGGACGGCGACGTCGAGCAGGCCCTGGCCAACTACCTCGCCATACTCCAGATGCGCAAGGACCTCGCCACCCCCGACAACCTCCAGCCCCTCAGGCAGGCCCAGCGCGGCGTCGGATCCCTCTTCTCCAAAATCGAGCGCAAGCAGAAGGAAGAGCCCTCATCCCACGTCTACCAGCGCATGACCGAAATGGTCTCCCGCTATCTCTACGACCCCAATTCCCCCCTTCGCGACGAGGACCTCTACCTCCCCTTTGCCGAGTCCGCCGAAAAGAGCCCCTGCACCTCCGACGACATGCGTCCCGCCTACAGGTTCGAGGCCGGCGCCTGCCGCACCAACAGCTTCGGCACCAAAGTCCCCGACATCAGGTACTGCGACATCAAGGGCCACAAGGGCAACCTCTATTCCGTCAAGGCCGACTACACCATGCTCTTCTTCAGCAACCCCGGCTGCACCGCCTGCAAGGAAATAGTCAACGAAATCATCGCCCGCGGCTACACCGACCGCTACATCTCCACCGGCCGCCTCGCCATCGTCAACATCTACATCGACGAAGAAGTGAGCAAGTGGCGCGACTACGTGCCCAATTACCCCACATCCTGGATCAACGGCTACGACTACACCTTCAAGCTCCGCACGAGCGGCACCTACGACATCCGGGCCATCCCGTCCCTGTACCTGCTCGACTCCTCCAAGCGAGTCCTCATGAAAGACGCCCCCACCGAAAAAGTCCTCTCCTACCTGGACAAGATATGAAACAGTACCTCGACCTCCTGAGACACATCCGCGAGCACGGCACCGTCAAGCAGGACCGCACCGGCGTAGGCACCCAGAGCGTATTCGGCTACCAGATGCGATTCGACCTGCAGGAAGGTTTCCCCCTCCTCACCACCAAAAAGGTCCACCTCCGCTCCATCATCCACGAGCTTCTCTGGTTCATAGCCGGCGACACCAACATCTCCTACCTCCACGCCAACAAGGTCTCCATCTGGGACGAATGGGCCGACGCCAACGGCGACCTCGGTCCCGTCTACGGCCACCAGTGGCGCAGCTGGCAGGCCCCCGACGGCCGCAGCATCGACCAGCTCCGCGAAGTACTCGACCTCATTGAGCACAACCCCGACTCCCGCCGCATCCTCGTCTGCGCCTGGAACCCGGCCGACATCGACAAGATGGCCCTCCCGCCCTGCCACTGCCTGTTCCAGTTCTACGTAGCCGACGGCCGCCTGAGCTGCCAGCTCTACCAGCGCAGCGCCGACGTCTTCCTCGGAGTGCCCTTCAACATCGCCTCCTATGCCCTCCTCACCATGATGATCGCACAGGTCACGGGCCTGCAGCCCGGCGAGTTCGTCCACTCCTTCGGCGACACCCACATCTACCTCAACCACTTCGACCAGGTCGCAGAGCAGCTGAGCCGCGAGCCCAGGCCCCTGCCCCGCATGATCCTCAACCCCGAAGTCAAGTCCCTCTTCGACTTCCGCTACGAGGACTTCACGCTCGAAGGCTACGACCCCTGGCCCGCAATCAAAGCCCCCGTGGCAGTCTGACACCGTCATGCAGAAATGTCTAATAGTCGCCATTGCCGACGACAACGCCATAGGCGTGAAGGGGCAGCTCCCCTGGCACCTTCCCGAAGATCTCAAGTACTTCAAGGCCACCACTGAAGGCTACCCCGTGATAATGGGCCGCACCACCTATTTCTCCCTGCCGTTCAGGCCTCTGAAGGGCAGGCGCAACATAGTCCTCAACCTCGGCGGCGACCCCATCCCCGAAGTCTCCTGCGTCTACTCCTTCCCCGAGGCCTACAGCGAAGCCGAGGCCGCCGGCAAGGACAAGTGCTTCGTGATAGGCGGAGCCTCGGTGTACCGCGCCGCCCTCCCCGACATGGACGTCCTCTACATCACCCACGTCCACACCCGCATCCCCGAGGCCGACACCTTCTTCCCCGAAATCGACCCCGAAGTATGGAAAAGGGAAAGCACCTCCCCCACGCACACCGACCCCTCCACGGGCCTGCAATACGAGTTCGTAGTGTATAAGAAACTCAGCGGCAAATGTCAACGCAAAAGACGGCAAAAAGAGAAAGCTTCGGAAGCGCCTTCACGTTCATAATGGCCATGGCCGGGTCTGCGATAGGGCTCGGCAACATCTGGCGCTTCCCCTACATGGTGGGGGAGCACGGCGGCGGGGCGTTCATCATAGCATACATAATATGCAGCCTGTGCATCGCCGTCCCTTGTTTCATATGTGAGTCCCTCATAGGCCGCCGGGGCCGCAGCGGAGCCTACGGCGCCTTCGCCAGGCTAGCGCCCGGCACCCCCTGGAAGTGGATGGGCGCCGTGTGCATATTCGGAAGCTTTGTCGTCGTTTCCTACTACTGCGTGGTGGGCGGATGGTCGCTCGACTTCCTCCTGCGCGCCCTCACCGGGCACATGGCCGCCGGCGATCCCGACTCCGCCGTGGGCATCTTCTCCCGCATGGCGGCATCGCCCCTGGAGTCGGTCCTCATGCTCGTGCTCTTCTTCTTCGCCACGGCCCTCATCGTCCTCGGAGGGGTCAAGAAAGGCATCGAGAAGTTCACCAAGGTCTCCACTCCGCTGCTCTTCGTGCTCATGGTGGCCATCGTGGTGTTCTCCCTCACCCTCCCCGGTTCGGGCGAGGGCGTGCGATACCTCGTCAAGCCCGATTTCAGCAAGCTGGACGCCTCCGGCTGGGCTGCGGCGCTGGGGCAGGCCTTCTACTCGATGTCGCTGGGAGTGGGCACGGTGCTCATATACTCGTCGTTCATGAAAAAGGAAGACAGCATCGTCGGTTCGGGCCTGTGGACTTCGGTGTTCGACACCGGATTCGCCCTCATCAGCGGATTCGCCATCATGCCCGCCGTCTTCGCCGCCGGAATCGCCCCCGGGGCGGGCCCCTCGCTCGTCTACGAGACCCTGCCGTACATATTCGCCCGCATGGGCATGGAATCGCCCGTGCTGGGGTACGCCGTCACGCTGGCCTTCTTCCTTGCGATACTGGTGGCGGCGCTCACTTCGTCAATCTCGCTCTTCGACGTCTGCGTCGAGCATGCCGTGGAGCACTTTGGCTGCAAGCGCTGGCAGGCGGTGCTGGTGTTCCTGGTGCCGGGCCTGGCCCTGGGCACGCTGTGCGCCCTGTCGTTCGGGCTGCTGGGCGATGTCAAGCTCTTCGGTCTCACGGTGTTCGACCTCTGCGACTACGTGAGTTCCAACATCCTCATGACGCTCGGGGCGCTCGCCTTCGTGCTGTTCGTGGGGTGGCAGATGAAGAAGGCCGACGTGCGCGACGAGCTCACCAACGGCGGCTCCCTGCGCCTGAGGGCCTTCAACGTACTTTATTTCGTAATCCGCTGGATTATTCCGGTGGTAATCCTTGCAATCTTCGTAATGAATATTCTGGGCTGACGGGCGCTACTTGAAGGCCTGCTCGCTCAGGGACGGGCCGCCGAGCGCGAGGTCCTTGAAGTAGGCGGGAACGGTGCGTCCGAGCAGGGCGTCGACGTACAGGCGTGCGATGTACTGGGACAGCATGAAGCCGTGCCCGCGCATGCCGACGAAGAGGCCGTTTTCGGGGTCGATGATGTAGCGGGGCTCGGTGTAATAGCCGCTCCAGGTGGCCTGGAAGCTCATTCCGCGCAGCTGGGGTATCCATTCGGTAAACACTTCGGAGGCGATTTCGAGGAACTCCTGGGTGTTGACCTTGAGGTTCTTGCCGGCGTCGGTGGCGTCGAGCTCGGGGGAGGCGCAGCCGATTATCTGCCCCGTCTCTGCGAGCTGCTGGCCGTATACGGCAGAGAAGCCCTTGTAGTGACGGCGGTCGATGAGCATGTCGAGCGAATCGCCGTCCTTGCCTATGAGGGGCAGCCTCTTGGTGATGAAAGCCTGGTGGCGTACGGGATAGAGGCCCGTGTGGATGCCGAGCTGACGGGCGAACTTCTCGGCTCCTGCGCCCATGGCGTTGACGAAGACTTCGGTCTCGTATCTGACGTAACGGCCCTCGCGGTCCCGGACGGTGATGCGGTACATGCCGCCGTTCTTCTCGACGGCGATGACTTCGGTATCCTCGAAGACCTGCCCTCCGGCTGCGATGCCCAGCTGGCGCACGGTGTCGATGGTCTTGCCGGGAGTGGCCTGCCAGCAGTCGAGCGAGATGAGGGCGTGGCTGTATGTGTCGAGGGACGGGTTGAACCAGGGGGAAATCTCCTTTGCGAAGTCCTTGCGCTCGACCATGTAGGCGTTGGACCACTGGCGTGAGGCGTCGAGCGAACGGTAGGTCTCGTCGTCGTGGACGAAGTTCACGTAGCGGGTCATCTTGAGGTCGATGTTGCGCAGGTCCTGGAGCTCACGGAAGATTTCCAGGTTGTGGGAGGCGATGTCGGCGAGGGCGGGCAGCGAGAAGGCAGGGCGGCCGCCGGCGATGCAGCGCCACGAGCTGCCGTGCTCGTTGTTGACCATTACGGGCTTGAAGCCCTCTTCCGAGAGGTAGCGGAACAGGGCGGTGCCAGCCATGCCGCCGCCGGCCACGAAGGCGCCGACGCGGTGGATTTCGACGTCGGTGCACTTGGGATTTGTGATGAGCTCAATCTGGCGGGTGCTGTTGAGGACGCCGCCTATTTCGACGAGGTTGGCCATGGGGCCGCGGGGCGTGAAGTCGCCGGTAATCTCGATTCCGTGGGCGCGGAGGGCCTGTTTGGCACGGGGGAGGCAGCGCGAGCCGCGGCAGGGCCCCATGCCCATGCGGGAGATGTGCTTGAGTTCCTGGGCGGTGATGCTGGTGCGGCCCTTGAGCAGGGTGAGGAGGTCCTCAAGGCGGACGTCTTCGCAGTGGCAGAGGAAGGTGCCGTCGTCGTTGGTGCTTGCAGGGGTGAGCTCCAGGGGCTCGGGATAATTCTCCCTGGCGATGAAGCCGCGGGCGTCGAGCAGCTTGTGGCCCTCGTACAGGGACTCGCAGAGGACGACGGCGACGTTGGTCTTGTTGGGCTTGCGGATGATGCGTTCGACGCGGCCCTCGCCCACCTTGCGGCCGTTGTCGTCGACGAGGAAGGCCTCGGTGCCGGCCTGGACGTCGAACTCGACGGGCAGGAACACCTGCTGCCTGTCGGGACGGTAGCCGAAGATGGCGAGGCCCGGGCAGCGCGAGACGCACTCCATGCAGCCGATGCACTTGTCGAAGTCTATCATGGGAACGACGCTCGTGGAGCTTTTGGTGATGGCTCCCTGCTTGCAGGCGAAGGAGCAGGGGTTGCAGGCGAAGCCGTAGAGGCAGTCGGCCACGACGAAGCCGCCCCTCGACATGCGCTCTTCGCCCGGGACGCGGGGGGCGTCGAGCAGGCGCACGGGACGCTGCTGGGAGTCGATGTATTCCTTGGAGACGGTGAGGTAGGCGTTGTAGTCGATGCGGCGGCCCAGGGCCTGCTGAATCTCGTAGGCGCACTGACGGCCCCTGAGCACTGCCGACGTGCCCTCGCCGATGCGGACGGCGTCGCCCACTCCGTGGCAGGCGGTGCCGAAGACCTCGGTGCCCTTGCGGAGGAGCTGGCTGTCGGGCAGCAGGCCGGTGCAGATGTTGATGCAGTCGATGCCGTCGATGCGCACTTCGGTGCCGGGGATGGGCTTGAAGTTCTCGCACTTGGCGATGATGGCGCCCACGACGCCGGTGCAGTCGGCGTTGGGGATGGCCTCGACGAGGGTGTAGCCCGTCATGATGGGGACGCCGAGGCGGCGGAGGCGGTTGGCCTGCACGGGGAAACCGCCCTCGTGGGGCATGGCCTCGATGATGGCCTTGACCCTGGCTCCGGCCTGCATGGCCTGGTAGGAGGTGAGGTAGCCTATATTGCCGGCGCCGACGGTGAGGACGTTCTTGCCGAGGAGGGTGAGCTCCTTGTTCATCATGCGCTGGAAGACGGCGGCGGTGTAGACGCCGGGGAGGTCGTCGTTCTTGAAGGCGGGCATGAAGGGGAGGGCTCCCGCCGCCACCACAAGCTGCTGGGCGTCGACGTAGAAGACCTCCTGGGTAGCGACGTTCTTGACCGCGAGGCGCTTGCCTTCGAGTATGTCCCAGACGACGCAGTTGAGCATGATGCCTTCGGGGGAGTCGCCGGCGAGGGTGCGGGCGATGTCGAAGCCGCGCATGCCGCCGAGCTTCTGTTCCTTCTCGAAGAAGAAGAACTGGTGGGTCTGCATCTGGAACTGGCCGCCGATGGAGTCGTTGTTGTCGAGGACGAGGTTGTCGATGCCGGCCTTGTTGAGCTCTTCGCGCACGGCGAGTCCGGCGGGCCCGGCGCCTATGATGGCGACGGCGGTGCGGTAGACCTTCTTGCGGGCGTCTTCGCGGACGGTGGTGTTGTCGACGAGGGAGAAGCTCTCGCGCCCCACGCGGCGGACTTCGTGGACGCCGTCGATCTTGGTGATGCAGATGCGGCGGACGTGGCCGTCGACGAGCATTTCGCATGCGCCGCATTTGCCTATGCCGCACTCCATGGTGCGTTTGCGGTCCTTCAGGCTCATGTGGTGGACGGGGAAACCTGCCTGGTGAAGGGCTGCGGCGATGGTCTGGCCTTTCTGGCCGCTGACTTTGCGCCCCTCGTAGATGAATTCGTGGAGATCCTCCTGAGGAATGTCCAGAATGGGGTGAGAGCTTATCTTGTACATGGCATTATGTGGTAGAACTCGTAAAGGTAGTAAAAATTTGCGAATCCGAGCCGAAGTTCTTATCTTCGCGTATAATATGGCAAAGGCAAGCGAAGACACCCCGCTGCTGCGGCAGTACTTCTCCATCAAGGCTCAGCACCCCGACGCGTTGCTGCTCTACAGGGTGGGAGACTTCTACGAATGTTACTCCGCCGACGCCGTCACCCTCAGCAAAGTCCTCGGCATGGTCCTCACCCGCCGCAACAACGGCGAGAAGGGCGACACCGAGATGGCAGGCTTCCCGCACCACGCCCTCGACACCTACCTCCCCAAGCTCGTCCGCTCGGGCCTCAAGGTCGCCATCTGCGACCAGCTCGAAGACCCCAAGCTCGCCCAGAACAAGCTCGTCAAGAGGGGAGTGACCGAGATTCTCACCCCCGGCATCGCCTTCGGCGAGACCATGCTCGAAGGCAAGGAACACAACTGGCTCGCCGGCCTCACCTACGACGGTCCCGAGTGCGGCGCCGCTTTCCTGGACGCCTCCACCGGCACTTTCCGCGTCGCCCAGGGCAGCGTCGAATACATCAACACCCTGCTCTATTCGTTCCGTCCCAGCGAGCTCGTGGTGCAGAGGGACGTATGGCGCACCGCCCGCGAAAAGTACCCCGAGTTCTGCATCACTCCGCTCGACGAGTGGGCCTTCGTGCCCGATTCGGCCCGGGAGAAGCTCTGCTCGCAGCTCGGCGTCTCCTCCCTCAAAGGCTTCGCCGTCGACCGGTATCCGCTTGCGGTATGCAGCGCGGGCGCCCTGGTGTCGTACCTCGAGCAGACGCACCACACCGGCCTGCGCAACATCTGCTCCATCAGCCGCATCGACGAGGGCAGCTTCGTCTGGATGGACCGCTTCACCTTCCGCAACCTCGAAATCTTCCAGTCCAACTCCGGCACCGAGGGCACCAGCCTGGTCGACGTGCTCGACCGCTGTTCCTCTCCCATGGGCTCGCGCCTGCTGCGTGAGTGGCTCTCGCTCCCCATACTCGACATCCGTGCCCTCAACTCCCGCTACGACGTGGTGCAGTTCTTCTGCGACAACGAGGAGGCCCTCGACGAAATGCGCTCCCGCATCTCCGAGATAGGCGACCTCGACCGCATCATCGCCCGTGCCGCCACCGGCCGCATCTCGCCGCGCGAGGTCATGCAGCTGGCCCGTTCCCTGCGGCAGACGGACCCTGTGCGCAGCATGATGAGCGGCACCGGCATCGCGGCGCTCGACGCCCTGTCGGGCGGCCTCAAGGACACCGGATCCATCCTCGCCCGCATCGAGGGCACGATGGCGCCTTCCCCCGCCGCACAGATAGGCAAGGGCGAGGTGATAGCCCGCGGCGTGTCGGCCGAGCTCGACTCCCTGCGCGACATCTCCTCCGGCGGCAAGGGCTACCTGCAGGCGATGCAGGATCGCGAGATAGAGCGCACGGGCATAAGCTCCCTCAAGATAGGCTTCAACAACGTTTTCGGCTACTACATCGAGGTGCGCAACACCTTCCGCGACCAGGTTCCCCCCGACTGGATCCGCAAGCAGACCCTCGTGTCGGCGGAGCGCTACGTCACCGAAGAGCTCAAGGAGTACGAGGCAAGGATACTCCAGGCCGAGGGCTCCATCTACCAGCTCGAGTCCGACCTCTATGCCGCCCTCGTAGCACAGATACAGAAGCACATCAAGGACATCCAGGCCAACTGCCGCATCATCGCTCAGATTGACGTGCTGCAGGGTTTTGCGCGCCAGGCGATCGACCGCGGCTACTGCCGTCCCGTGATGGACAAGACCCTCTCCTTCGACATCAAGGCCGGCCGCCACCCCGTCATCGAGACCCTGATGCGTCCGGGCGAGCAGTACGTCCCCAACGACATCTCGATGGACAGCCGCAGCCGGCAGATCATGGTGCTCACGGGCCCCAACATGGCCGGCAAGTCGGCCCTGCTGCGCCAGACGGCCCTCATCGTGCTCATGGCGCAGACGGGTTCCTTCGTGCCTGCGGCCGAGGCCCGCATCGGCGTGTTCGACAAGATATTCACCCGTGTCGGCGCGACCGACAACATCTCCCGCGGCGAGTCCACCTTCATGGTGGAGATGCTTGAGACGGCGATGATAATGCACAACCTGTCGGAGCGTTCGCTGGTGCTGCTCGACGAGATAGGCCGGGGCACGTCGACCTACGACGGCATGTCCATCGCCCGCGCCCTGGTGGAATACGTACACGACCGCGGGCATGGGGCCAAGACCCTTTTCGCCACCCACTACCACGAGCTCAACGACATGGAGGGCCGTTTCCCGCGGGTCCAGAACTGGCATATCGCGGTCAAGGAGGAAGGGCACGACGTGGTCTTCCTGCGCAAACTCGAAAAGGGCGGGGTGGCGCACAGCTTCGGCATCCATGTGGCCCGTATGGCCGGCATGCCGCGCGAAGTGATCCAGTCGGCGGAGCGGACGCTGCGCGAGCTGGAGCAGCGCGAGCGCAACGCCGAGGCCATCTCCAAAGACACCGCCGCCGACGGCTCCGTCCAGCTGTCTTTCTTCCAGCTCGACGACCCGACGCTGAGCTCCGTCCGCGAGCAGCTCCTCGCCGCCGACCTCGACAACATGACCCCGCTCCGCGCCTTCGACCTCCTGCGCAAGCTCCGCGAAGAAGTGGGCGCACAGTAACGATACCTGATGAAAAGAGTCCTGATAATAACATACTACTGGCCGCCGACCGGGGGCAGCGGAGTGCAGAGGTGGGTGAAGTTCACCAAGTACCTGCAGCGCTTCGGATGGCAGAGCATAGTCTATACGCCCGGGAACCCCGAGCAGCTCGCGGTCGACGAGAGCCTGCTGGAGGACGTCTCGCCGGCGGTGACGGTCATCAAGCGGCACATAAATGAGCCGTATGCCCTGTACCGCCGCTTCTTCAAGGCCCAGGACAAAGGCGCCGGGGTCAATCCTCTCAACCAGCAGAAAAAGACCTTCAAGCAGCGTCTGGCCGTGGTGCTCCGCGGCAATCTCTTCGTCCCCGACCCCCGTATCGGTTGGGTGGGGCCGTCGGTGCGCTTCCTCAGGAAGTACCTCAGGGACAACCCCGTCGACGCCGTCGTCACTACGGGGCCGCCCCATTCGATGCACCTCATCGGCCTGCGCCTCAAGAGGAGCACCGGCGTGCGCTGGATTGCCGACTTCCGCGACCCCTGGACCGAGATGCATTACTTCAAGCATCTGGGCCTGCTGCCCTGGACGGCCGCCCGTCACCGCAGGCTCGAGCAGCGCGTGCTCGACAAGTCCGACGTGGTGATTGCGGTGTCGGCTCCGGTGAGGGACGATTTCCAGGCGCGCACGCAGACGCCGGTCGTCCTGCTCACCAACGGCTACGACAAGGAGGACTTCGCCCTCGACCCGCCCGTCCTGCCTGCCGACAGGTTCACCCTCGTGCATACGGGGCTTTTCGCCTCCGACGGCAACCCCTTGAACCTGTGGGACGTGCTCGCCCGCAAATGTGCCTCGGACGGCAACTTCCGCCGTCAGCTCCGCATCCGCCTCGCCGGCAAGACCGACGCCGAAATCATCGATGCGCTTCGGGTCCGCGGGCTTTGGGACAATGTCGAGGACCTTGGCTATCTTCCTCATCCCCAGACGGTTGAACTTCAGCGCAGCGCTTCGGTGCTGCTGCTTCCCCTGCGGCAGGAGCCCGAGTACGCAAAGGCTCTGCCGGGCAAGATTTTCGAGTACCTCGCCGCCCGCCGTCCCGTCCTGGGGATAGGGCAGGAGGGGGGTGCCGCCGCCACCATGCTCAGCAGCTGCGGAGCGGGAGTCATGTACGACTGGGACCGCACCGAGCCGCTGCTCAACTTCATCGAAGGCTGCTGGGAGCGCCACCTCGCCGGGACCGACGGCCCCTGCGAGGGCGACATTTCGGCCTATTCGCGCCTTGCCCTGACCAAACGCCTTGCCGAGGAGGTGCTGCTATGAGTTCGGTTTCTTCG
>FLNY01004689.1_pt1 | contig 13253 bp, 10 predicted proteins | sample 1140381 | NCBI WGS metagenome assembly FLNY01 (sample SAMEA3878172, study PRJEB12797) | bioreactor metagenome | biome: Moose rumen | place: Sweden | collected 2011-10
CAGGGCGACGGGCTCGCCGCGGTCGCCGCTCTCGCGGATGCCCTGCACGAGCGGGATGCGGCCGAGCAGCTCGATGCCCAGCTCGCCGGCCATGCGCTCGCCACCGTCCCGACCGAAGATGTAGTATTTCTCGTCGGGGTGCTCCTCGGGAGTGAACCAGGCCATATTCTCGACAAGCCCGAATATGGGCCTGTTGATCTGCTTGTTGCGGAACATGTCGGCGCCTTTCTCGACATCGGCCAGGGCGACTTCCTGAGGGGTGGTCACCAGCACGGCCCCCTCCATGGGGATGTCCTGCAGGAGGCTGATATGGATGTCGCCCGTGCCCGGCGGCATGTCGACCAGCAGGAAGTCGAGGGCCTCCCACTTGACCTGGAGTATCATCTGCTTGAGGGCATTGCTCGCCATGGGGCCGCGCCAGATGAGCGCCTGCCCGCGGTCGGCGAAGTAGCCGATGCTCATCCACTTGACCCCGAACTTCTCGACGGGGATGATGAGCTCGCGGCCGTCGGCCTCCTCGGCCTGGGGCGTGCAGCCTTCGGTGCCGGTCATGAGCGGCACCGAGGGGCCGTAGACGTCGGCGTCGGCGAGGCCGACCTTGTAGCCCAGCCGCGCCAGGGCGCAGGCGAGGTTGACGGCCACGGTGGACTTGCCCACTCCGCCCTTGCCCGAAGCCACGCCTATGATGTGCCGCACCTGCGAGACCGTGTCGAGCGAAAACTCGACGCCCTTCTTTCTGGGCGCGGCCTCCTCTAGCACGACAGTGCGGACCTCGGCGTCGGGGACGCCTCCCCGGATGAGGGCCGCCCGGGTGGCGCCGATGAGGTATTCGGCCAGAGGGTCGCGGCGCCGGGGAAAGCCGAGCGTGACCGTGTGGCCCTCGATGGAATGGATCATTCCGAGCTCCTCGAGCGTGCGGTCGCCCTGTCCGGGATGCCGCACGCTGCGCAGGAGTTCAAGTATCTCTTCGCGTGTCATTCGCGTACCAGGTTCATTTCGTCAAGAAGGTAGCCGGCTCCGCCGAACTTGTCTATCATCAGGAGCACGTAGCGGATATCGACGCAGATGCATCTCTGCAGGTTGGGCTCGAACATGACGTCGCTGCTCATGGCCTCCCAGTTGCCGTCGAAGGCCAGGCCTATGAGGTTGCCGTCGGCGTCCATGACGGGGCTGCCGGAGTTGCCGCCGGTGATGTCGAGGTTGGTGATGAAGCAGGTGACGAGCTCGCCGTCGGCGTTGGCGTACTGGCCGTAGTCGCGCTGCTCATAGATTTCCTTGAGCTTTTCAGGAACGCGGAACTCGTAGTTGTCGGGGTCTTCCTTCTCCATCACGCCGCGCAGGGTCGTGTAGTACTTGTACTGCACGCCGTCCTTGGGCTCGTAGCTCATGACGGTGCCGTAGGTGAGGCGGCAGGTCATGTTGGCGTCGGGGTAGGAGGGTTCGCCCTTCTTCCATTCCAGCAGGCTGGCGGCGTAGGCCTTGGAAGCGTCGAGCCAGCCGGAGTCGGCCGTCAGCTTCTCGCGCATGGGAGCGAAGGCTTCGCTGATGCCGCGGGCCAGCTTGACTGCGGGGTCGGCATCGACCGACTTGGCGGTAACCTTGACGAGCTTTTCGGGCCCGGTGAAGATGCTCTTGCGGAACATGTTGTCGACGAGCTTGCGGGAGTCCTGGGTGAGGATGGACTTGCCGCAGAGCTTGACGGCGTCGGCAGGATTGACGTTCTGCTTGTAGAAGTCGACGAGGGCGACAGCCGCATCGCGGTCGACGGTGGCGTCGTAGTCCTTGTAGTAGCCGGGCAAGACGGCGACAACGGCATCGATCGCTTCCTGGGCAGCGGAGGCGTCGCCGGGCTTGGCGTTGCGGGCCATCTGGAGCGACTGGTCCACGGCGGCGGCGTAGCTAAGGAGCTCAATCCTGCCGAGGGTCTCCTGCAACAGGGTCGAAGCCTTCTCGGCGTCGGAGATATCCTGAACGTGGGCGTCGATGGCGCTTATCGCACCGCCCCATTCGGCACTGCGGACGGGGTCGGCGTCAATCCACTCCTGGAGCTCCTGCTCCTTGAGCTTCTCGCGTCCGATGATGTCGAGCGACTCGAAGGCCTCCTTCTCTCCGATCCATTTCTTCCAGCCGTTGGAGGAACTTGCGTACTTGCTTGCGTACTTGAGGCTGACCTGCTCGTCGGCGCGCATCGCCTTCCAGAGGATGTCCTGACGTACGGTGCGTGCTGCGATGCGGATGTCGTTGGTGGCAAGCATCTCCTCAAGCTGGGCGGCGGTCTGGAAGCGCTGCGTGCGGCCGGGGTAGCCCATGATCATGGCGAAACTGCCCTCCTCGATGCCCTTGAGCGAGACTCCGAGGAACTGACGGGGCGTGAAGGGAACGTTTTCGGGCGAATAGTCTGCGGGCTCGTTGTCGGGGCCGGCGTAGACGCGGAACATCGAGAAGTCGCAGGTGTGACGGGGCCACATCCAGTTGTCGGTGTCGCCTCCGAACTTGCCGACGGATGCAGGGGGGGTGCCGACGAAGCGGACGTCACGGTAGATCTTCGATACGATGAGGTACTGGACGTTTTCGTTGTAGAAGCCCGTGATGCGTACCTGGCAGTTGGGGTTCTCCTTCTGTGCGGCGGCGATGAGGGCGTTCCGGTCGGCTCCGGAGGCGAGGGTGTCGGTGACGTCGGTCATGCTCTGGAGGAAGCGGACGGTGAGCCCGGGGACGGGGATTTCGCCGTCGGCGTCCATGGCCCAGTAGCCGTCCTCGAGGTAGTTGTGCTCGGGCGTGGAGAGCGACTGGATGCTGCCGTAGCCGCAGTGGTGGTTGGTGACGAGCAGCCCTTTGCCGGAGATGATTTCTCCGGTGCAGCCGCCGCCGAACTGGACGATGGCGTCCTTGATGGAGGAATTGTTGATGCTGTAAATCTGCTCCGGAGTGAGGCGGGAGCCGAGGTTGCGCATGGCGTCGGCGTTCATCTTCTCAAGGAGGGGGAGGAGCCACATGCCTTCGTCGGCCCTGAGGCTGAAGGGGAGAAGAGTGAGCGCGCAGGCGAGCGCGATAAGCGTACGTTTCATATCAGAATAAAGTTGGTTCGAGTTCTTTGGGATGGAAGGAGCGGCGGTGCTCCGGGGTGAGGCCGAGGCGCCTGATGGCGTCGATGTGCTCCCGGGTGGGATAGCCGGCGTTGTGCTCCCAGCCGTAGCCGGGGTACTGCAGGGCGAGGGCCTGCATGTGGGCGTCGCGGGCCGTCTTGGCGAGCACGGAGGCGGCGGCGATGCTGGCGTAGGTGCCGTCGCCGTGGACTACGGTGAGATAGGGGATGCCGTCGACGGGCGAGAAGCGGTTGCCGTCGACGAGCAGGAATTCCGGCTTGACGCCGAGGAGCCGGACCGCGCGATGCATGGCGGTGATGCTGGCCCTCAGGATGTTGAGGCTGTCGATCTCGGCCGCGCTCACGCTTGCCACCGCCCAGGCGAGGGCCTCGGACTTGATGACGGCGGCGACTTCCTCACGGGCGCGGGCGCTCATCTGCTTGGAGTCGTTGAGCAGGGGGTGGCTGAAGCCGGGGGGCAGGATGACGGCGGCGGCAAAGACGGGACCCGCAAGGGGTCCGCGGCCCGCCTCGTCGCAGCCCGCCTCGATGCGGCCTTCCTGCATGCAGCTGTGGAGATTTGGCTTCACAGCGCAAATGTAATCATTTTTTGCCTGATTTCCTGCTGAGAGTGTCGACCATGGTGAGGAGTACGTCTATCTTGCGTGTAAGCACGTCCATGCGGTCCTCCACTACGGTCAGGCGGTCTTCGAGGTCCCCCTCGGCGAGGTAGCCCCCGAGGGGGATGTCGGGCTCGGGGGAGAAGATTTCTTCGGGGGTGACGCCGATGGCTTTGGCAAACTTCAAAAGGTTGGGACTGAACAGGTTGGTGGATCCGCGCTCGAAGTTTCCGTAGGTGGAGCGCTGGATGCCCATGAGGTCTGCAATCTCTTCCTGGCTGAGACCGCGGGAGAGGCGGAGAGACTTGATCTTTTCGTGAAAAGTGTCCATGATTTGTGGTCGTTTGACCAAAATTACGGCATAGGCGCGGCCTGTGCCACGCGGTTTTCGCGGCCAAATGTCTGCATTTTCCGGCCATTTTCTTAAAAAATCAGCAATTTCGTATCCAGACCCCCGTCCAGACCCCCGGAAATTGTTTTCTTTTGAACATATTTGCAGCACAAAAAGACCGCCTTATGAAGACAAAGACTTATATCCGATTCTGCTCCCTGCTACAGACAGGGCTCTACGACAGCTACCCCGCAATCTGCGCCCGCCTGGGCGTCTGCCCCGACGACCTCGACGAATTCCTCCTCTCCGAGCTGGGCTATACCGGCGACGAGCTTTTCGAAATGTTTTGGTATCTTCCCTCCCCCGTTTGGAAATAACGGCGGATTTGATTATTTTTGCAGGCTACGAAAATCAACAACACAAAATACCAATGAAAGAATACTCCACAAAAGACGTCCGCAACGTAGTCCTGCTTGGTGCAACGAAGTCAGGCAAGACCACCCTCGCGGAGGCAATGCTCTACGAGGGTAAAGTCATTTCCCGCATGGGCACCATCGAGGACAAGAACACCTTGTCCGATTCCGGCGAGCTCGAGAAGCTCAACCAGCGTTCCATCAACGCCACTCCGCTCTATGCCGAGTACCAGGGCTGCAAGATCAACTTCATCGACGCCCCCGGCTCCGACGACTTCATCGGCGGCGCCTACTCCGCGTTCCGCGTATGCGAGAGCGGCGTCCTCCTCGTCAACGCCCAGCAGGGCGTAGAGGTCGGCACCGACAGCTTCATCCGCCGCGCCGAGGAGCAGAAGCTCCCCATGATCGTGGCCGTCAGCCAGCTCGACGCCGACAAGGCCGACTGGGACAACGTCCAGAACTCCATGAAAGAGACCTTCGGCTCCAAGATGGTCAATGTCCAGTTCCCCGACGCCCACGGCGCCGCCTTCACAGGCATCATCGACGTCCTCACCATGAAGTACTACAAGGACGGCCAGGTCCTCGACATCCCCGCCGGCTTTGCCGACCAGGCCGAGGAGTACCGCGAGGCCCTCATCGAGAAGGCCGCCGAGTTCGACGACGCCCTCATGGAAAAATACTTCGAGGAAGGCACCCTCAGCGAGGAAGACATCCACAGCGGCCTCGGCAAGGGCATCCTCGCCGGCGACGTGTACCCCGTCTTCTGCGTCTGCGGCAAGAAGGACGTCGGCGTAGCCCGCCTGCTTGAGTTCATCCGCGACGTCGCCCCCGCCCCCGACGTAAAAGAAAACGGCCCCGCCTCCGTCTTCATCTACAAGAACGACGTCGAACAGCACCTCGGCGAGGTCTCCTACTTCAAGGTAATGAGCGGCACCCTCACCGCCGGCATGGACCTCGAGGACCCCGTCTCCGGCAACAAGGACCGCCTCTCCGCCATCTACGCCGTCGCAGGCACCAAGAAGGAGCCCGTCACCAACCTCCACGCCGGCGACTTCGGCTGCGCCGTCAAGCTCAAGAACAGCAAGTCCGGCACCACGCTCGCAATCCCCGGTTCCGGCATCTGCTACGACAAGATCAAATATCCCGCTCCCAAGTATCGCTGCGCCATCAAGGCCAAGGTCCAGCAGGACGACCAGAAGCTCGGTGAGGCCCTCAAGAAGATCTCTTCCCAGGATCCTACCGTCGTCGTAGAATATTCCAAGGAACTCCGCCAGACCATCCTCTCCGGCAACGGCGAGCAGCACATCAACATCGTCAAGTGGCGCCTCAACAACGAATTCGGCCTCGAGGTCGAACTCTTCGCCCCCAAGGTGCCCTACCGCGAAACCATCACCAAGGTCGCAAGCGCCCAGTACCGCCACAAGAAGCAGTCCGGCGGCGCCGGCCAGTTCGGTGAAGTCCACCTCCTCGTCTGCCCCGCCGAAGGCGAGCTCAACACCAAGTTCATGATCGGCGGCAAGGAAACCCAGCTCAACATCAAGACCCAGGACATCACTGAGCTTGAGTGGGGCGGCAAGCTCGAGTTCTACAACTGCGTCGTCGGCGGCGCCATCGACCTCGGCTTCATGCCCGCCATCCTCAAGGGTATCAAGGAAAGGATGGTCGAAGGCCCTCTCACCGGTTCCTACGCCCGCGACATCCGCGTCTTCGTCTACGACGGCAAGATGCACCCCGTCGACTCCAAGGAAATCGCCTTCATCATCGCAGGCCGCAACGCCTTCCGCGAGGCATTCCGCAACGCCGGTCCCAAGATCCTCGAACCCATCTACAACGTCGAGGTCATGACTCCGAGCGAGTACCAGGGTTCCGTCATGTCCGACCTCCAGAACCGCCGCGGCATCCTCGGCGACATGGGCGCCGACAAGGGCTTCGCGATTCTGCGCGCCAGGGTCCCTCTGGCCGAGCTCTACCGCTACTCCACCACCCTGAGTTCCCTCACCGCAGGCTCCGCCACGTTCACCATGGAATTTGCCGATTACCAGCCCGTTCCCGGTGACGTCCAGACCAAGCTCCTCGCCGAGTACGCAGCCCAGGAGAAGGAAGAAGATTAAGTTTTCCTCTTATAATGCTAGGGGGCTGGCCAAAAAGGATTTTGGCCAGCCCCTTTGGGCTACCGTTCGCAGACGAAGCGGAAGAAAGTTTCGATTTCGGCCTTGGTGGCGAAGCGGGCTATGTAGGCCATGTCGCAGAGGTCGTCGGCAAGGGCCGCGGGGACCCTTTCGGCCATGCAGATTGACGCTCCGTAGCGGGACATCACCTCCTCGTGGGAGTGTTTGTAGGCCTTGGAGTCGCGCCGGCCGGCATAGGCGCAGTAGAACTGGTCGCCCTGGGGCTTGCGGGCCTCGTCGAAGGCGACCATGTCGGCCCATATCTGATAGACGTCGGTGCTGTGGGCGAAGTTCATCATGTCGGGGGTGTAGCCTCCCGGGGGGCGCATGTTCACTTCGAGGCCTGCGTAGTCGCCCTTTTTGCCGAGCCCTTCGCGGTCGCGGTCGAGCTGGAAGAACTCCAGGTGCACGAAGCGGCTGGTGATGCCGAAGGCCTTGACGGTGCGGCGGCCTATGGCGGCGAGCTTGGCGGGGACGGTCTTGTTGGTCCAGTAGCAGGTGTCGAGGTTGCTGTGGACTATGTCCATTATGGGGGTGGGGAAGACTGTGTTGTTCTCGAAGACGGGTTCGCCTTTCGAATTGTAGATGGCATCGTAGCTCACCAGCAGGCCGGTGATGAACTCTTCGACGACGAAGCAGCCGTAGTTGTCGGCGTGGTCGCGGAACCAGGCCTCGAGCTCGGCGTCGCTGTGGAGCTTGAAGGTGCCGGACGCGCCCATGCCGTTGTCGGGCTTGGCGATGATGGGATAGCCGGTCTTGCGGGTGAAGGCCTTGACCTTGGCAAGTCCCTGTGCGGCTTTGATTTGGCGTGCGGTGGGGATGCCGCCGAGTGCATAGTACTTCTTCATCTCCGACTTGTTCTTGATGGCGGAGATGCGATCGGTGTGGAGCCCTGTGGGGACGTTGAAGTCGGTGCGCAGGCGGGCGTCCTGTTCGAGCCAGTACTCATTGTTGGACTCGATCCAGTCGATGCGCCCGTGACGGTGGGCGAACCAGGCGACGGCGCGGTAGACCTCTTCGTAGTCCTCGAGGCTGCGTACCTGGTAGTAGTCGGCGAGCGAGTCCTTCAGCTCTTGCGAAAGGTGCTCGTAGGGGGTGTCCGCAATGCCCAGCACGTTGACGCCGTTTGCCTTGAGGCCGGCGCAGAAGTGGCTGTAGGTCTGCGGGAAATGGGGTGAAACAAATACTGCGTTCATAAAGGTATACACTTGATTTTCAGAACATACGGGGCGCATCCCGCCGTTGGAGATTTCCCATGCGGTGCCGTGGAGGGTGCGGCGGCCGTCCTTCTGGAGGATGTAGCCGCCGTCGGGGAAAGTATAGAAGGAGTGGCGCCAGCTGTCGGGAAAGGCTATGTCTTCGAAGAGGCGCCGGCCGTCGATTACGGCGTTGCGGACCTGATGGTAGTGGGGAATTATCTGGATGTCGGTGAGGCCGAGACCGGTGAGCCAGCGGCTGTAGCGGGGGTCGGATGCCTCACCGGGCATTTCGGGGTGGGAGTAAACCATGCCGGCGCAGTTCATGGAGCCGGCGCTGCATCCCATCACGAGCCCGTCGAAGCTGCGGAGGAGCTCGCCTAGGCGGATTTCGTGCAGGAAGCGGTTCTGGGTGGGGACGTGCCCGCCGCAGAGGACTATCCAGTCGGCGCTCTCCACGAGGGCCTTTGCCTGGGCGGCGTTGCGCCTGTCGAGCATCACTGTCCATTGAGTCCGGATGCCGGAGTTGGTTATGCAGGTGGTCATGCCCTCCAGCACGCTGTCGGTGAAGGCCCGGTCATCGGGCGCGGCGCTCACCATCAGCAGCCGCGGCCTTTCGGGCAGCTCCGCCTTCACGGTGGCCAGAAACCCGTTGTCCTCCGTAAACCTGTCCTCCCCGTATCTGGTCGGACTCCCTGTCAGTATCAACGTCATACGAGCTGCAAAGATAAGCAATTTCTGCTCACTCTCCACCGGGGGAGTCTTGACGAAGTAGGGGATGGCAGGCCGACGGCCGCCAGGAAGGGTCGGCGACAGACAGGGGGTGGGAGTCAGACAGCACTTGCAGGCCAGCCTCAGAAGGTGAGGCGGTAGCCGGCGGCGAGGCGGAAAGAGACCGGGTGGGTGGTGTAGAAGGAGTCCGGGGAAGCGTCGTTGACGAGACGGCCTACCACTCCGGGCTGGAGGAAGAAGGCGCCGTACTCCCATGGATGCCACTGAACGCCGGCATTGAGCGAGGCGGAGAATACCCAGTCGCCGGGGCGGTCGGAGCCGGGATCGCTGGTGATGACGGTGGAGTTGATGGTGTCGGTGGTGGTCCAGTGGCGGGAGATGCCGTATTCGGCGGCGGGCCCGGCGGAGAGGTAGGCGGACAGGTGCCTGCCGCGCCAGGGGGTATAGACCACGTTGATGGGAAAGCCGACGTAATTGATATGTTCGGCGGATACGCGGGTGAGGCTTCCGGTGGAGGACGTGCTCGTCGAGCTCAACCCTGTGACCATGACGCCGCTTTCGAGGCCCCAATGCTCGCTGAAGGAGACGTTTAGCATCAGCCCGGCCTGATAGTCCATTCGCTGGGAGATATTGGTTTCGGTGCTCTTGTTGCGGCTGAGAGCCGACATGAGACGGGGACCGTGACCAGCGACTTCGCTGACGGGGTAGCTTGGGAGGCCGTATTCGGAGGTGGTGGTACTCGATGTGCCTGCGGGGTTGCTGCCGCCCATGACGCTCCATGCGAGCAGGGGCCTGTCGCGCCGCGTTGCTTTGGTGACTGGCACGCGAGCGGGGCCGCGCTTTACGTCCGGGGTCTGACGCCCCTGCCCGCCGCGCACCCCGGGACGAACCGGCGCACCTTCGCCAGGCTTCTGCCTCTCGGCACCTTCGGAGGCCGCATCTTTGGAGGCGTCAACGGCCCTTTCAGCATTGACGGCAGCATCCTCTGAGGCGGCATCGGCCGCGGCACCATCGGCTCCAACGGCGGTTCCCTCGGAGGCGTCATCGGCCCCTTCAGCATTGACGGCAGCATCCTCGGAGGCGGCGTTGACAGAGGCGCCCTCAGAGGCAGCGTTGACAGAAGTGCCGACAGAGCCCTCCGAGGCAACGTCTTCAGCATTATCGGCCGAGCCCTCACCTGCGCCCTCCTGCGAACGGCCGAACGTGCCGGCGCCTTCCCGGGAACGGCCCGCTGCATCCGCGCCCTCATGAGAAGGGCCATCTCCCTCCTGAGAAAGGCCGAACGTGCCATCTCCTTCCTGCATCAGTCCGGAGGTGTCCTGAAGCTCATCGGTGTCCTCCGGCAGACTGCCGGAGGCTTCGGCGTCGTCCTGGGGAAGGCCGGCGGAGGCGACGAGGGGGACGTCGGACTTGGTGACGGGGTCGAAGGAAGGCCCCGAGGGGGTATGGATGAGAAGGACCGCAGCGAGTGCGGCGGCCACGCCGACCGTGGCCCAGACAGGCCACAGGGCGGGACGGCCCGTGAGCCAGCCCCAGAAACCGCCGGCGCTCTTCTCCCTTGCGGGCCCGGCAGCGGACTCTATTGCCTCCCAAAGCCCCTCGGGAGGGGTTTCGGTATGCTCCTGCAGTTTGGAGCGGAGCTTGTCATTCCATTTTGTATCAGCCATTTGTCTTCTTGTATTCTTGTATTTGGCGCGCCAGGCGGGCCTTGGCCCTGAGCAGCTGTGACGCGGATGAATCTTCTTTTATACCCAGCAGCGAGGCTATTTCCTTGTGGGACATCTGCTCGAAGACGTACAGGTTGAACACCGTCCTGTAGCCGTCGGGCAGATTGCGTATCATGCGCTGCAGCACTGCGGCGGGGACATCGTCGACTTCGGGTTCGATGTCGGGCTCGGGCTCGGGGAGCTGATCCACCGCTACCGTCTTTTTGCCGTCCCTGAGCTCGTGGAGGGCGCCGTTGACTACGATGCGGGTGACCCAGGCCTTGAGGGAGCCCTCGCCGCGGTACTGGAACCTCCCGAACTTCTGGAAGATGCTGACGAAGGAGTCCTGGAGGACGTCCTTGACGGCGTCGTCCCTGCCGAGGTAGCGCTGGGCGACGGCGGTCAGATAGCCTGCGTAGCGTTCGTACAACTCCCGTTGACCACGGGCGTCTCCGCTGCCGACCATCTGCACCAGCTCCCGTTCGGAGAGGCTATTTGCGCGCGTCGTATTCAAATTTCTTCGAAGCCTTTTCTCCTGTGGTTTTGGTCCAGTTGAGGGTAATCTGTGTGCCGTCGGCGTCGCCGAACAGGGAACTTATGTCGAAGCAGACCATGCCGTCGGTGTAGATGTCGCGGGCGTCGCCTGCGGCGTCGTGGACGAGGGTGAGGGAGGTGGAGCCCGGCTCGTATTCCAGGCCGATGTAGTGCAGGCCGGCGGGCTCTCCCCACCAGGCGTTGTAGTGGACCGAGAGGTAGCCGTCGCCGATTTGGGTAATCCAGTCGTCGAGCAGGTCGATGCCGTCGTCGGAGGAGGACTTGGAGTCGGTGTCCGCGACGTTGTACAGCAGACCCTCGTCGAGGGGCTCGAGCCAGCCGACCTCGACCCTGTGGCCGTACAGGGGGATCTCTTCCGCGTATATGGTCATGGAGCACATGGCCCTCTGCTGCCGCTCGAAGGGGCACCCGGCACCGGGGTAGAAGCGCTCGCCGCCGCGGCTCTGGAGGTAGACGGTGCCGTCGGCATCCTGCTTGACGGTGACTATGTCCTCCACCTTCCTGGGCTTATCATACTGACCGTCCATGGGATCGGAATAACCCTTGGAGCAGGAGGCAAGGACCACCAGCGCGCATAAATATATGATTGATTTCCTTTTCATTCTGTCCGATAAATCCCGGGCTGCCCGAAATCTTGCAAAAGATGTGAAATTTTTTGATAAATGCAATGCAAGATTTTCAAAAAGCCTGTATTTGACGGGTAAAGACTTATTATGAAAAAGACTGTCAAAACCCTCCAGATTCTCGCCATGGCCCTGCTTGCAGCGGCCTGTACCAAGGGCGAGTACTTCGACGTCAAGAACTACGCCACAGGCGTTTACACCCCCATGGCCAGCGATGGCGGCGAATTCGAAGAAACCGACCCCCAGTTCGAGGGCATCATAGAAAACCCCTTTGTCAAAGTATCCGAGCAGCCCGTCTCGACCTTCTCCGTCGACGCCGACGGCGCCTCATATTCCTACGCCCGCCGCTGCCTGCTCAACGGCGCCGACATTTACTACTTCAACGCCGACGCCATCCGCACCGAGGAGTTCCTCAACTACTTCACCTTCGACTACTCCGATCCCACCGGTTCCGAGACCCTCGGCATCAATGCCGAATCCGGCCCCTGCCCCTGGAACAACGGGCACATGCTGCTCCGCCTCGGCCTCAAGGGCAAATCCATCCCCGACGATGAAATGCCCCCTGCAAACTTCATCCTCCTTGTCGACGTCTCCGGCTCCATGAACGGCTCCGACCGCATCGAGCTCCTCAAGAGCGGCCTCTGCGAAATGATCGACCACATGCGTCCCACCGACCGCGTCGCCATCATCACATATTCCGGCGACGTCTCCATGCCCCTCGAATCCACCCTCTGCAAAGACGCCTCCGCCATCAAGAAAGTCATCCGCAGCCTCACCGCAAGCGGCTCCACAGCAGGCGGCGAAGCCATGAAGATGGCCTACAAGGAAGCCTCCGAGCACTATATGACCGGCGGCAACAACCGCATCATCATGTGCACCGACGGCGACTTTAACGTAGGAGTCTCCTCCACCGACGCCCTCGTCGAAATGGTCGAAAGCTACCAGGACAAAGGCATCTACCTGAGCATCATGGGATTCGGCATCGGCAACTTCCAGGACGCCCGCATGGAAAACCTCGCCGCCCACGGCAACGGCACCTACACCTATATCGACTGCGAGGACGAAATGATGAAGGTCTTCGTCTACGAGCGCTCCCACTTCTGCGCCGTCGCCAACGACACCAAGTGCCAGATCACCTTCACCGATGCCGTCGACAGCTACCGCCTCATCGGCTACGAGCACCGCGTCATGAACAACGAAGACTTCGAGGACGACTCCAAGGATGCCGGAGAAATCGGCGCCGGCCAGACCGTCACCGCCCTCTACGAAATCATCCCTGCCGAGGGCTACGTCCCTTCCGCCCGGTCGGCAACCTTCGATGTCCGCTACAAGCAGGCCCTCGGCGAAGAAAGCCGCCAGCTCTCCCTGGACATCACCGTCCCCCCCGCGGACGCCCAGAATACCACCGAGTTCAACTTCGCCTCCGGCATTGCCGCCCTAGCCCTCTCGCTGAGGCAGTCCCCCTACAAGGGCGAGGCGAATTTCGATATGGCCAAGGCCCTCGTCCAGAAGGGCATCGGCCAGGCCCCGGATCCGCTTAAACTACGGAACCAACTTCTCAACCTCATAGACAAGGCGTCAGACTGGGCCGAGGAACATTCCTCCGACAAGCAGTAAAACTCATGCAAACGTAGAGTCCTGCACTGTTCCAACCAAATCCGTCGTCACATGTAGCACTGCTCCCAGTCCGTTCCCAAGTCCGGTATCCCCTCCCCGCGGCAGGCCGTATTCCTCCACCTGCACCTCGTATTTCCATCCAACCAATCGGAATACGGCAGCCGCTCCCGGGAGGGGATAGCTGTGCTGCGGCGGTGCACTGGGGGG
>FLNY01003819.1_pt1 | contig 13226 bp, 10 predicted proteins | sample 1140381 | NCBI WGS metagenome assembly FLNY01 (sample SAMEA3878172, study PRJEB12797) | bioreactor metagenome | biome: Moose rumen | place: Sweden | collected 2011-10
GGAGTAAACGCTTGATAACGACCCCACAATCTCGCCGTACTGATATCCGAATGACGTACACCGAAGCCCCAGTACTTTGTCGATAACCGGACCTACAAAACGGGAAAAAAGCTCTCTCACATGAAATATTCCTCCAAAAGGGGTGATTCTCTCAGATTTTATTTGTACCTTTGCCATGTCATTGATGATTTTTGCTTGTCTTGAAAAGCAGCACTAAGGTAAGTGAAAAATCTGACATGGCAAAATCCTGGGCAACTTTTTGTTGCTCAGGAGATTATAAAGAATGTTAAACTAAAATGCTGCGGAATTTAGGTTTAACTTCTTTAACTTCCGCCGCGGAGCGGCATAACTTCTTTAACTTCCAAGCAAGCAGAGCTTGCGAAAGTTGAATTATATACTTATGAAACACAAAGAAATTATTTCAGCCGCAATCATTGCGCTGGGCATCTGCGTCTTAGGCTGGTTCGTAAAGGCCGGCATCGATGATTTCGTCGGCAAGGACCGCCGCGTCAGCGTCAAGGGTCTGGCCGAACAGGAAGTGGCGGCCGACAAAGTGACGTGGCCCATCGTCTCGAAAGAGGTAGGCAACGACCTGCCCAGCCTCTACGACCGCATCGGAGCCACGCAGAGCAAGATTAAGAACTTCCTCACAGCAGCTGGCATCACCGCCGACGAGCTTACCGAGAACGCTCCGGCCGTTGCCGACCTCGGCGCTCGCGAATATGGCGACCGCAACATGCCCTATCGCTACATCGTCACATCGGTAATCACCGTGACGTCGAAGGACGTGCCCAAGGTGCGCGGCATTATGGCCCGTCAGGGCGACCTGCTCAAGGAGGGCGTGGCCATCGTCGACGGCGGCTACGAGAATCCCGTGAAGTATGAGTTCGTAGCCTTCCGCGAGATGAAGCCCGCGATGATGCAGGAGGCAATAGCCAATGCCGAGAAGACGGCCGAACAGTTTGCCGAGAACTCGCATTCGCGCCTCGACAAGATCATCAGCGCCGACCAGGGGCAGTTCTCCATCGAGGACCGCGACTCCAACACGCCCTGGATCAAGAAGGTACGCGTAGTGACGACTATCACCTACTCGCTGAAAAACTAAAGTTCGGCATAGGGCGCAACGTTTAATCGAGCGAAGGGGTGCTCAAGAAACCCTTAAGCCTTTTTGCCGAAACCCTTAAGCCTTTTGGAGGAAACCCTTAAGCCTTTTGGAGGAAACCCTTAAGCTTTTTGAAAAAGGCCTAAGGGCTTTTTCGTACCCCGCCGTAGATGTAAAAGAAAACGGCCGGCCACATCCTCGGATGCGACCGGCCGTTTCTTTATTCTCCGCTTTTAGCGGATTTTCACGCGAATGATGTTGAGCGAGAAGGGTTGGACGGAATAGTTGATTGAGCTGGCGCCTTCGACGTTACGCATCTTGTACTCCATCGGCGAGACATTGAGCTGAGCGCGCATCGTGTTCTCGTCGCTGCCCTTGGCAGATGCGAGGAAGCTGACATGCGGCTGCCCGATGATTGGCTGTCCGATGTTCAGCGTAGCCTTCTGGGCAGCCTTGGTGGGGTTCACGATTTTGATGATCAGTTCGCCCGTCTTTTCGTCGAGAGTGGCGTTGGCGTAGAGGCTCTGGCGCTCAGGCAGGCTGAACTCATGGATGAGCTGCCCGTCGAGGATGCAGCGTGCCGATGTTCCACGCACCTGAATCTCGACGTTGTACCAGCGGCCTTCCTCGAGGTGGCCTTGTGTGGCCGTGAGGGTGTTCTTGCCGCCATCGGCCATGTGCTCTATGGCGTGCTGCGAGTTGCCCCATCCGCCGAGGTTCCACCAGATGAGGTTCTCGTCGTCCTCGGCACCGAAGACGATGATGAAGCCCTCGTTGCCCTCCATGCGGCGGGCCTCGACACGGAGGGTGTAGTCGTCGGGCAGAGTCGTGGTATTGAGGATTACGGAGCCTTCAGCGCGCTGGTTCTGCTGCTTCAGTACGCCGCCTTCAAAGGCCCACTGGCTCTGGGTGCGGCGGCGTCCGTCGGCCTCGCCGCCAAAGCCCTTCCAAGAGCCCTTGTCCGTGGCGAGCTCATCCTTGAGGATCAGCTTTCCCTGGCCGTCAGTCACCTCCAAATTGCGGAACTCGGCCTGCGTTCCCCACGTTGAGAAGCCCACGTGGTGCCCTACGGTCGGTGGCATTGAGTTGCCAGTCACGCTCACCGGCACTATACGCGTACCTATATTCTGAGCCATCATCTTCTGCACGTGGTAGGAGGGTGTGCCGAAGCTCTCGCTGGCGTTGAAACGGATCATGTCGGGGCGCCAGGCAGGGTTGTTCTCGTTGACGAATATGGGAGCATAGGAGCCCATGACAACGATGTCCGAGTTACGCTCCAGACCTTGCATGTAGATGGCCTCGCCGAGCGCGGCGGTGAGGTGGCCGTTGACGCCGAATCCCTGCGTCACGGCATACTCGCCGACGTAGATTTTCGGGCCACGACGGTCGTAAGCGTCATACTTATTGAAGTTCTTCTCGAACCACGAGGGCGAGCGGTAGTAGTGTTCGTCGAGGATGTCGACGGGGTGGTTGCTGCGCCACGAAGGCTCATCCGTGCCCCACGACTCCACGTTTCCGATGACCTCGACCTCAGGGTACTTGGCTTTGATGGCGCGGTAGAACTGTAGGTAGCGCTCGAAGTAGTGGTCGCTCTGGTCGCGATTGCTGTCGAAATAGAAGTTGGCGTTCTCGTTGCCCACCTCCAAGAGTCGCAGGTTGAAGGGCTCTGGGTGACCGTTGCGGGCGCGCTCGGCGCCCCACTTCGTAGTCTTGGCGTCGCCGTTGGCATACTCGATGGCGTCGAGAGCCTCCTGGATATACTCCTCGAGCTGGTCGTAGGGCTGCAGCCACCCGTGGCCGAGTCCTACGTTGACGACGAAGAGCGGCTCAGCGCCCAGGTCTTCAGCCAGTTGCAGCATCTCGTGGTAGCCGAAGCCGTCGGTGATGTTGTAGCCCCAGTTGACGCTGAGGTGACCAGGCCGCTGCTCGATGGGGCCAATGGTGTTTTTCCACTCGAAGCGATTGTGCAGTTTATTGCGCGGCGTAGTCTGACCCTCGACATAGCAGCCGCCAGGGAAGCGCATAAATTTGGGCTGCAGAGCCTCCAGCAACTCAGCCAGGTCGATGCGGCAACCGTTGGGGCGACCCCTGTAGGTCGGCGGGAAGAGCGAGACGACGTCCAACGTCAAGGTGCCGGGCTCGGTGAAGGCCACGACGAGATGACCCTCGGCATCGCTGCGCTCGGCCATCACCTTGACGTCTTTCACCTGCGTCCACTTGCCTGCTTTCAGGTTCAGAGGCACTGCCGTCTGACCGATATAGCTGCCGTTATTTCCACAGAGTGAAACGATCAGCTGACCCCTATAGGTTTTCTCTGATTTGATCCATGCCGAGAACGTGTAGGTCGTCTGCTGTCTGAAATTCATACCCCAATAGCCTTCGTTACTCACGCCCTGAGCAGGGCTGCTGAGCTGAAGACGCAGCGCATGAGCCTGGCGGGCGTTGAGCATCCCGTCGGTAACGAGTGAAGCCTTGGCATCGCCGACCGTAGTCCAGTGGGCCGGCGCACGGTCATCATCCTCAAACGAGCGATTCTGCACCAGCTCGGCGTAGAGGCCACCGTCGCCGGCATGGTTGATTTCCTCGAAGAAGATGCCATAGAGACGAGGACTGACAGTGGCCCCCAAATGCTGGACATCGACATTGACTACAGGCTGGGCACTTGCAGCCACTGCCGACGACAGCGCCGCCGCAAGGAGCGTTAGACGAAGAGAAAAAAGTTTCATAAGTTATCAGTTTATTTAGGTATTTTTTACGTCACGCCCACAAAAGTAAACGAAAGAAACAATACTACAAAAAAAAAAAGAAGAAATCTTGTGCCAATGAGCAAAAAAAAGTAATTTTGCCAACTCAAAAGAGATAGATGCATGTCTGAAACATATTCACCCACTTTTGACAACAACAGCACTGCCGAGGAACTCGTCAGGCAATGGTGGCTGCAGCGATTCGGAGAGGCCTTACCAGAGGACGCCAGGACCTGGCTGAGGGGCCTCCTGCGGCGTGAAGTCAGCCGCGCACGCATCGATGCCCAGCGACTCGACGACGCCACCCTGCAACGCCTACACGACAGCCGCAGGCTGGCACAGACGAAACTCGTAAACATCGAAGCCTCGATAGCTGCACTGCGCAAGCAGAAGGAACAGCTCAACCGCTTCGTGGACATCAACACGGAACTCACCGAGCAGAAGTCGCGGCTCTACGACGCTACCAAGCAGCAGGCTGCATTCCTGACAGAGCAGCGCCAACTCGAGCGCTTCGAGGAGTTTGAATCCATCAACGGAGTGTTCCAACGCATTTACGTCCTCGGCAAGACGGTCGAGGAGGCCCGTAAGGCAAAAGGGCAAATGGCCATCGGACTCGACGAGGCCAACCACCGCAACATCGAAGCAGAGAAGCGCGTCGCCATGGAAGAAGCCAAGGTGCGTGAAGCCGAAGATGCCGCCATGCAGGCCGCTTTCATCATGGCTCAGGCCGAACGCCTGATAGCGCAAAACGAATGTGCTGAAGACGAACACAAATTCAACGAGAACGACCTGCAACAGCTGCATGAGCGTCAGACGATGCTACAGAAAGAGCTGCAGGAAAACATCAACGAAGCCGAGGCTACAGAAAAATTGACGGCCGAGCTGCTGCTGCGCAGGCAGGCCCTTGAGCCTCATCGCAGCATGATCAACGAAGTCAGCGGTGTGAAGGCCCTCCTCGACCAGCTCTTCCAGACACAAGAGCTGCGCGACACGCTGACAAACCAGCTACGCATCGCCAACGAGCAACAAAACGAACGCAACGAGCAACTCGGACGACTCTTCTACGAAGACCAAGGGCTGCAGGCTGAGATTAACAAGAAAAACGAAGAAGCCGACGGCCACAGACGTAACATCGCTGGACAGGACAGCTACACTATGCAGCGCAGGGCTCTGGAACTGCGCAGCCGAAAACTCATGCTCGAAACCGGGCTCTCGCTATGGAAAAGCATCGCCCAGGGCTACGACCTTATCGAGACAAAAGCACAACAGCTCACACAGCTCCGACTGCGTATAGAACATCTCAACAAAAACATCGACACCCTGACAGAACAAGTCAGGCGCGACGATCAACAGCTGCAGCAGAAACGCTACCACCTCACACTCTCGAAGAGCCAAAACGTCATCGAACTGCGCACCGACCTCAAGGAGGGTACACCATGCACCGTGTGCGGAGCCACGCACCACCCCTGGCAAGGAGAAGGACTCATAGAGCAAGGCACCCTCATAGCTTCACTCAAAAACGAAGTCGACGTGCTCAGCCAGGACCTGCTGGCCAAGCAGCGCGAGCTGCGCCAGATGAGCGACGAGCTCATAGCGGCCCAGAGCCAGCTGAAGATTGAGACAGAAAACCTCGACATCCTCAGTACCCGCCAGCGCAAAGACACCGACGAATGGCAGACATTCGCCGTGCTCGACCGCTCGTTTGCCGAATGCTCTATCTCAACCAACCGAGAGGCACGCACGACACTCATCCAGCAACTTATCGACAAGACAACGGTAGATGCAGAGCAGGCCGAACGGGACCTCGAGGCGTTCACGTTCCACCTCGACTCAATAGCATCTCTCGGCTCAGATATTCAGAAAAAACAGCAGCACGCCGCCGAACTGGCCATACAGCTCAATGAGGTGAACACCGCGTGCCAAGTCATTGCACGCCAAGTGGAGAACCTGAACCAGCACATAAGCGACGCCACTCAGAACTTCGGACGACAATACGAGAGGCTCACCGCAATGGTGACCATTCCCGACTGGTACCGCAGCTGGCGCGACTCGCACGAAGGCTTAAAGCAGAGACTCCAGGCCATGGCCGACGAGTGGCAGACACTCACGAAGCAGATCAACGCCAACCAATCCAAGAGCCAAGAGCTGACAACAGCATGCGAACTGCTGCGCAAAGCCATCGCACGCACCCAGGCCGACGTACTACTCTGCGAGAGCATAGCCACACGGACCGGAGACAATGCCAAGAAGGCCGCTACAGAACTCCATAAGCTGTTCGACAACGGCGACGCCAAAGGGCATTTCACCGCCGCATGCCAACGGCTGACCGAGCAACAGGCGCTCTTACAAAAGACGAAAAACGAGCACAAACAATGTCACGACTCACTGGCTGCACTGACGGCTCAGAGAGAGAACCTCGACGAAACAATCCAGCAGGCAGAACACATCAGAGCCAACGAACAGCGCCAGCTCGACATCTGGATGCAGCGCTTCAATGCCAACAACCCGCCCGTTCAGACTGCTGAGCTCGAACGCGTACTCGCCGACGGCAAAGACTGGAGCGAGACACGCCGGCGGGTGAGGCACAACGAACTGCAAATAGCACTCCTGCAAGCACGCATCGACATCCTCAGAGCTCAGATAATTGAGCTGCAGGCCAACGGACTCAGACCCGTGGCAGGGAATGGCGAGGCCGAACAGAAACAGCTGGACATGCAGATAGAAGAACTGGAAAATCAGCGACGCGAAGTCCTCATGCAAATAGCCAAGGCCGACGAGGCACTCCTGCGCCATCAACAGACAACACAATAACAACAAAGGACACGAAAGACCTATGACCAAGTACAACATCCGACAAAAGAAAGAGAAACCCGCCAACTACAGAATGGCCGTCAGCGCCGATGTCATCAACGAAATCTATGAGCAGATGCTCCGCAAGATGATTGTTGAGAAGAAATATCGAGACCCGCATTACACGGCAGCACGACTGGCAGAAGAAATCGGCACGAACACACGCTACATCAGCGCTGCCGTAAGCCTGCGCTTCCAGCAGACCTACAGCGAACTCATCAACGGTTATCGAGTGAGGGAGGCTGCGGCCATCCTCTCCGACAGACGCTTCCGCGGACTCACCATGGCCGAAGTGGCTGCGATGGTAGGATATGCCAACCGACAGTCGTTCTACGCTGCCTTCTATCGCAACTACGCCAAGACGCCCAAGGAGTTCCAAGACAACTTCTTCGCCAAGAGCTTGGAACTAAGGCGCTCGCGAAAACCACGCACTAAATAAACGATGCCCGAACAGTTCTTATACACCGACGAACGTTTTGCCGACATACAAATGCTACGCTACCGCGTAGCGGGATTCGAAACGCTGACGCCTCGACAGCGCATACTCGTCTACTACCTGAGTCAAGCAGCCCTCGCCGGACGCGACATCCTTTGGGACCAGAACGGAAGCTATAATCTGCGCATACGCCGGCTGCTCGAGTCTATATACATTAATTATAAAGGCGACCGCCTGAGCTACGACTTCAAGGCATTCACGACGTACCTCAAGCGAGTCTGGTTCTCCAACGGAATCCACCACCACTACAGCACTGACAAGTTGCAGCCGGCGTTCTCAGCCGACTTCCTGCGCCAGGCACTCGACCAAATCGGAGAAATAGAAGGCCTCGAAAAAACCTACGACGAGCTCATCGACATCATCTTCAACCCCGAGGTGATGCCCAAACGCGTAAACCAGGCCGAAGGCGAAGACCTGCTGCTCACTTCGGCCTCAAACTACTACGGTCCAGGCGTCACGCAAGCTGAAGCCGAAGATTACTACGCACGACAAAAAGCCTGCGCAAAGGATCCGAAGCGACCTGTCATGTACGGCATGAACAGCCGGCTCGTGAAAGAGGACGGACAGCTCAAGGAGCGCCTTTGGCACAGCAAAGGGCTCTATGGCCCCGCCATCGACAACATCATCTGCTGGCTCCAGCGAGCCCAAGCCGTAGCCGAGAACGAGAGACAAGCACAGGTCATATCCAAACTCATCGAATTCTACCGCACGGGCGACCTTAAGACCTTCGACGACTACACCATTCTATGGGTCAACGACACCGCAGGTGATGTCGACTTCACCAACGGCTTCACCGAAGTCTATGGTGACCCTCTCGGCCTTAAGGCCAGTTGGGAAGGCTTCGCCAACTTCAAGGACAAAACAGCAACAGCACGCACAGAGGCCCTCGCTGCCAACGCCCAATGGTTCGAGGACCACTCCCCAGTAGACTCACGCTTCAAGAAAACTTCGACACAAGGCGTCACGGCCAAGGTCATCGTTGCCGCAATGCTCGGAGGCGACCTCTACCCAAGCTCTGCCATTGGCATAAACCTTCCCAACAGCAATTGGGTACGGGCTGAGCATGGCTCCAAGAGCGTAACAATAGGCAACCTCACCGATGCCTACAACAAGGCGGCCCATGGCAACGGATTCCTCGAGGAGTTCGTAATCGACAACGCAACCCTCCAACTCATCAACACCTATGGCGATGCCTGCGACGACCTGCACACCGACCTGCACGAATGCCTCGGCCATGGCTCAGGACGCTTGCTCGAAGGCGTTGACCCCGACGCTCTGAAAGCCTACGGCAGCTGCATCGAGGAGGCCCGTGCAGACCTTTTTGCACTATACTACATTGCCGATCCTAAACTGCTGGAGCTTGGACTCGTGCCGGATGCTGAAGCCTACAAGAGCCAGTACTATACCTACCTCATGAACGGACTAATGACGCAGCTCGTACGCATAGAGCCCGGAGCCGTCATCGAGGAGGCACACATGCGCAACAGAGCCCTCATTGCCCGCTGGTTACTCGACCATGCCCAATGTCCAGTTGACGGCAGTTCCTCCCCTGCCCAAGGTCCAGTTGATGGCAGTCCGTCCCTTGCCAAAGGTTCCTCCCCTGCTCCCAGTCCAGTTGACGGCAGTCCGTCCGCCGTAGCCCTCGTCCACCGACACGACAAGACCTACGTCCAGATAAATGACTACGGAAGATTGCGCCATCTCATAGGCCAGCTCCTGGCTGAGGTGCAACGCATCAAGAGCGAGGGCGACTACCCAGCAGCAGCACTACTCGTAGAGACCTACGGCGTCAGCATCGATGCCAAGCTCCACTCCGAAGTCCTCGAGCGCTACCAAGCCCTCAACCTGGCTCCATACAAAGGATTTATCAATCCGGAGCTCCTGCCCCTTTATGACGAGGCAGGCAATATCGCCGACGTCGAGGTGCGCTACGGCGAAGCCTACGACCATCAGATGCTACGCTATTCACACGACTACGCCACCCTACCACTCATAAATGACTGACACTCACACACACACGACACCTCCCACCGACTGTAAGCAGGCAGCAAGCTCCACTGACGACGACATCGTCGCCATCAAGGCGGATTTACGCGCTGCAATGAATGGCGTCGCAGCCAAGTCGTTCCGACAAAGCGGCACGGCCTATCGCCTCGTCTATGGCGTAGAGCTTCCACGCCTACGATCCATTGCGGCCGCGTACGAGCCTTCGCGCAAACTGGCCATAGCCCTCTGGAACGACAACATACGCGAGACGCGCATGCTGGCTGTCATGCTTTTCCCTCAGGCAGACTTCGACAGCGATATGGCTGACCTGTGGGCCGAAAGTATCCGACGCGACGAAGCCGACCTCGCCGGACTGCTGGTCATGGAACGGGTGGCTCCCGCAACTTACGCTCCCGACAAAGCATTCCGATGGATGGCCGACCAAAGCGAGACATTGCAGCTTTGCGGATTCCTCACCATGACGCGACTACTCATGAACGGAGCACAGCTCTCGCCCGCAGCCGAAGCCGAACTGCTCGACCAGGCGGCCTCGGCGCTACCCTCCGATTATCTGCCTCTTAAGAAAGCTGTGGCCAACGCCCTCATGCGATTAGCCGACAGTTCACCAGCTACACAACACACCATCGAGATAATAATTTCATGCAGTTAACTATTCTACAACACGACATCAACTGGTGCAGGCCAGACATCAATCTGCCTCATTTAGACCATCTCATCAGCACTATTCCACACACCGACCTTCTTCTACTGCCTGAGATGTTTGCCACCGGGCTCAACAACAACCCACTTGACATCATCGACTATACGCCTGAAATCATAGAGTGGATGAAGTCGAAGGCACACGAACTTGACGCTGCAGTAGTAGGCAGTGCTGCGACTGAAGATGGCGGGCGCTTCTTTAACCGGCTCTTCTTCGTAAGACCCGATGGCGACATCACGACCTACGACAAACGGCACCTCTTCATCTATGGAGGCGAAGCACAGCAGTACACACGAGGCCAGCAACGAGTCATCGTCAGCTTCCGCGGCGTACGCTTCTTGCTGCAGGTGTGCTACGACCTGCGCTACCCTGTCTGGGCTCGCAACCGCAACGACTACGACTGTATCCTCTATTCGTCAAACTGGCCCATCAGCCGAGATACCGCCTGGAAGACACTGATAAGGGCGAGAGCTATCGAGAACCAATGCTACGTCGCTGCGGCCAACCGAATAGGCACCGACCAGCAGTGTGAGTACTACGGACGCGCGGCCATCATCAACCCCTATGGCGAGACCATGGCCCTCTGCCCCGACAAGACAGAATGGGCAGCCTCAGGCATCATCGACACGGACTTTCTGCAACACTACAACGGCAAGTTCCCTATACTCGAGGATGCCGATAACTTCACAATTACGGGCTCTTAGCAACGTTCTGAAAAAGTTTTCGGCCAAATTGTTTGGTCAGCCAACGAAGATGATGTAACTTTGTGGCCGTATGAGCGAGAAGCTATCACTACAGGAACAAGTTCGGGAGCGATTCCGCCTCTATCTCGTGGCAAACGGCCTCAGACAGACGCGCGAGCGTTTTGCCATACTGAGAGCTATCTACGAACAGGAAGGCACGTTCACCATCGACGACCTCAGCGGCATTATGCAGCAACACCGCTTCCACGTCAGTACCAACACGCTCTACGTGACCACCCAACTCCTGGTAGAAGCCAATCTGCTCATCCGCCATCCCTTCTCGTCTTCAGCGGCTGTTTTCGAGCGCATTGTTGACGAGCGACCTCACAGCTACCAGATTTGCAGCCATTGCCATCGCATCACCAGCATCAAGAGCAAGGACTTGGCTGCCAGCCTCGAGACTTATCACTCGCGCAGTTTCTCCATAAGCCATCGCATAGCTTATGTCTACGGCCTATGTGCCTCCTGCCAGCGTAAGATGCACAAACGCCTGAAGGCTGTCAACGCTGAAGCCACGAAGAACAGCACAGCTAAAAGATAACAACACCAACAAGATAAACTTCTGAGAAACATGAAACAAGGAAAAGTGGACGCCCTGCTGGGCATCGTTTTCGGCGACGAAGGAAAAGGCAAAGTCGTCGATGTGTTTACTCCACGATACGACGTTGTAGCCCGATTCGCGGGAGGGCCCAACGCCGGCCACACAATAATCTTTGAGGGCAAGAAATTCGTTCTTCGTTCCATCCCATCAGGTATCTTCGACGAAGGCAAGCTAAACATCATTGGCAACGGATGCGTTATTGCCCCAGACCTCTTTATGGCCGAAGCGCGAGAACTCGAGAGTGCAGGCTACGACCTCCACAGCCGGCTGCATATCAGCACGCGAGCCCATCTCATCCTGCCTACCCACCGAGTCCTCGACCGCGCCTACGAAGCAGCCAAAGGCAAGAATAAAGTAGGCACGACAGGCAAAGGCATCGGCCCTACATATAGCGAGAAAGCCAGCCGCACCGGGCTGCGCGTTGGCGACATACTGAACAACTTCAGCGCTAAATATCAGGCCCTGAAGGCACGCCACGAGCAGATTCTGCGCGACCTTCACTACACCGACTACGACATCACCGAGGAGGAGAAGCAGTGGCTCGAAGGTGTGGAATATATGCGTCAGTTCAAGCTCACTGACACCGAGATCGAAATCAACCAACTGCTGGCCGAGGGCAAGAGCGTCCTTGCCGAGGGCGCACAAGGCACTATGCTCGACATCGACCACGGCACTTATCCCTTCGTCAGTTCGTCGAGCACCACCACCGGCGGCGTCTGCACCGGGCTGGGCGTAGGGCCTAACAAGATAGACCAAGTCTATGGCATCTTTAAAGCCTACAGCACACGCGTAGGTGCCGGACCGTTCCCTGTAGAGCTCTTCGACGAGACTGGCGACCGCCTGCGCGAGATTGGCCATGAGTACGGAGCCGTCACCGGGCGTAACCGCAGATGCGGATGGGTAGACCTCGTGGCCTTGAAATATGCTATTATGATCAACGGCGTAACGCAGCTCATCATGATGAAGAGCGACGTTCTCGACGGCTTCGCTACAATCCGTGCGTGCGTGGCTTATGAGAAAGAAGGCGTACAGACTACGGCCATGCCGTTCGACACCGAGGGCTGGACGGCCGTATATCGCGACCTGCCAGGTTGGAACGAGGACCTCAGCGCGATGACCTCCGAAGACCAGTTCCCCGAGGCTTTCCGCAACTACGTCAAGTTCCTGGAGGACGAACTGCAGACACCCATAACGATTCTCTCCGTAGGCCCAGACCGCGAACAGACAATCATAAGAAATGTTTAAAGCCGCTCTCTTCGACCTCGACGGCGTCATCTTCGACACGGAGCCTCAATACTCTACGTTCTGGGGATCACAATTCCAAGCCTACTACCCACAGCAGCCAGGCTTGGAACAAGCAATCAAGGGGCAGACACTCACCCAAATCTTCGACCGCTACTTTTCAGGCCCGTTAGAAGCCGAGCGCGTGGCTGTCACCCGACGGCTCAATGACTACGAACGCACAATGACCTTCCAGTATATCGCTGGCATACAAGGTTTCCTTGAGACACTACGCAGTCGTGATATACGGACGGCTGTAGTAACCAGTTCCAACCACGAGAAGATGGCGCGCGTTTATGAGCAACATCCAGAGTTTAAGACCCTGTTCGACGCCATCCTCACCAGCGAAGACTTCGAACATTCCAAGCCCCACCCTGACTGCTATCTTAAGGCTATGGCCCGCTTTGGAGTGACGGCGGGCGAGAGTATCGTCTTTGAGGACAGCATCAACGGCCTTCGGTCAGGATGCGCCTCCGGCGCTACCGTGGTAGCGCTCACGACCAGCCATCCGGCAGAAGCTCTGCGCTCACTCTCAACCTGCCAGATACCGGACTTCACCGGTTTTCGTCTGGAACAAATTTAAAACGTCCCGTTTGAAGCCCGCCTAAGACCTTTTAACCGAAACCTTCCGAACACAGAAGCCCCGACACCAGCACATGCAGTGCTCCGTGTCGGGGCTTCTATATTTTACCCTATAAAATC
>FLNY01004327.1_pt1 | contig 13223 bp, 6 predicted proteins | sample 1140381 | NCBI WGS metagenome assembly FLNY01 (sample SAMEA3878172, study PRJEB12797) | bioreactor metagenome | biome: Moose rumen | place: Sweden | collected 2011-10
CTGGGCAGGACCGATGAGGCCGATGCCGTTGATGAGCGTGAGGCTGTAGGTCATGGCGGTGAGGTCCACCTCTATCATGTAGTAGCCTGCAGTCTCGGGAGCCGGGCAGTTGCTGCCGCCGTTGTCGGCGATCTTGCCTTCTCCGTCATACTCCCAGTCGCCGCTCCAGTCGTCCTCATTCGGTTTGAACTTGAACTCGCCGGAGAGGTAGCCGAAGCCCTTGTACTTGCCGTTGAAGGCGTCGCCGTCCTTGCCGCTGCTCAGATAGTACACTCCGCTCCAGCCGGTATCGCCGCCGATGGCATAGATGTACTCGTTGTAGGCGCCGGGCTCGGCCGGTTCGGGAATATCGGCCTCGCCGGAGATGGTGATGGTCTCGGCTACGGGATTGTAGGTGATGAAGATGCTGCCGTCGCCGACCTTGATGTTGGGGCCGTCCGCTTCGACTGCGAAGGGTTCACCCATCGCGACGAAGTTGCCGCCGCGGTTGACCGCCCAATCCTCGTTCACGCGGATCTTGATCTCGTCGGAAGCGGTGATTGCAAGGTTCTCGTAAACGAAGTTGCCGTCAGCGTTCTCGTACATGATGTAGTCGGGAGCGCCCCATCCGTTGATGGTGCCCACGACGCCCCAGTAGGTAACATCAGCGCCGGCCTCGACGACGATGACGACCTCGTCACGCTCGAAGAAATAGACGTCGATCGCGCCGCTTACACCGGGCTTGATGTTCGGGCCGCCAGCGACTGCCTTGACGGCATGTCCGAGGTTGGAGGGTGCACCGTAGTCGCCCTGGCCCCAGTCGTTGTTGTAACGGATCTTGATCTCGTCGGAAGCGCTGACCGCAACGTTCCGGGCCACCAGGCAGCTCTTGCCCTCGACGGCCTTCATCGGGATGTCCGGAGTGCCGCCCCAGCCGTTGATGGAACCGACCACGCCCCAGCCTGCGGTGGAGACGGTGATGGTCTGGTCGTTGGTGTCGTAGGTGATGATGTAGGTTCCGTTTTCGGGGATGACGAAGTTGGGACCGCTGTCGGAAACTGCCGCGAACGGAGTGCCGATGGCCTCAAGGACGCCGCCCACGCTGAGCGACCAGTCGTGGTTGTGGCGGATCTTGACTTCTGTACCTGCGGTGAAGGTTGTGGCGGGGCTGGTCCAGACGCCTTCGGCGCCGGTCATGTCGATGTCGCCGGCCCAGCTGTTGAAGCTGCCGATGAGTGACCACACCTCGGCGGCGTCGCCGCTGTAAACGGTGATGGTGTTGGGAGTCGCCAGGAGGTCAAGCACAATCTTGTAGAAGCCGGGCTCCGCGATGACGATGTTGTCGCCGCCGGGGACCGCCTCGAAGGCCTCGCCGTAAGCAGTCATGTTGCCGCCGTAGTTCTCGGTCCAGGCGCCGTTCTTGCGGATTTTGATTTCAGCATTGGCATCGGTGGTGGTGAAGTAGCCGGTATAGATGCCGCTGCCGCTCATCATGATGTCGGTGTAGTTGCCGTCCGCGTCATTGCCCCAGCCGTTGATGCTGCCCACGATGCCGTAGCCTTCCGGTGCGACTGGCACGTCGGGATTGACGGGCTCATCGCCGCCTTCGCTGTACGGGTCGGTGATCGCGGTGCCGAACTTGGCTGTGCTCCAGGATGCGCTGGGAGCGTCCCAGACGTTGAGGTCGAGCGTTATGCGGTAGTTGCCGTCCTCATCCACCACGAGGTTGGCCCCGCCGTTGGAGAGGTTGTCGGGATCTCCGCCGAGGTTGTAGTCCCAGGAACCGTCGAAACGGAACTTGAACTCGGAGCCTGCCGTCACGTTCTCGATATCGACGTAGAAGACCTGGCGATAGGGATCCTGCTCCATCTCGAAGTCGGAATCCCAGCCGGTGCCGGCGATCGAGCCGATGACGCTTACGCTGTTGAAGCCCTTCTTCATGGTCAGCTTCGGAGCGTCGAAGTTGGTGATATCGACTATGAAGTTGTAGTACTTGAACTTGGTGTACTGGGTGATGTTGTCGTTGCTGCCGTTGAGCAGGGCGAGGGTCGGGCTTTCGGCCGCCGATGAAGGATCGGCCACGCCCCAGTTGCCGCTGTCGTTGTCCCAGTCGGCCTCGCCGGTGAACTTGAATGCGTTGGAAGAGAGGTCGCTCTGGGTGTCGTTGAGGAAGCAGGCCACGCCGGTGTACTCGGCGCCGTCGCCGCTGTAGTTGAACAGGTGCTGTGCAGCGTCGTGGTTCCAGCCGTTGGCGGTGCCGGGAATCCATATCCTCTTGTAGGTAAGCTCGGAGTCATAGGGAATGACTTCCGCGGATACCACGTTGGACTGCTGGGTGGTGCCGGCTATCGTCGAACTTTCACCGTACATGTCGGCGGTAACATAGAAATAGAGGGTGTTGGTGGTTTCCGGGGCTATGCCGGCGGCGAGCAGCTGGTTGTTCATGTCCTTGGCTGCGACGCTGATGCTGGTGTTGGACCTTGTGGTTCCGAGCTTGAACGCATCGGAAAGGTCGGCGGAAAGCGCACCGTAAAGGGTATAGAGTACAGGAGTGGAGACTCCGTAGCTGGCTGCGGAATAAGTGAAGGTTTCGAAGGCCTCCCCCTCGACGAGGGTATAGGGACCGCCCGTGAGAGAATTCAGCGCAGGAGCCACTTGATCTGCAGGATTGTAGGTCACGAACTCCTCCTGGGGCTGGCAGGAAATCGCAGCGATGGCGAGTATGCCGGCGGAGAGTATGCTAAATATCTTTTTCATGTTCTTCATCTGTTAATAGCCTTCGTTCTGGGTAAGATTGGCGTTGGCGTTGAGGTCCGAACTGGGAATCGGATAGACGGTCCTGTAGGAGTCGGTCGCGATGCCGTTCTGCTCGCCGCCCTTCCAATCCCAGACATAATCGTTGCCGGTGAAGTAGCCGAGACGTATGAGGTCGGAACGGCGCCAGCACTCCAGGTAGAGTTCGCGTCCGCGCTCGTCGCGCAGGGTGGCGGAGTCATAGTCGGACAGGGCGCCGACGCCTGCGCGTGCACGCACCTTGTTGAGATACTCCAGGCCCTGGGTCTTGGAGACGCCGGACTCGCTGTGCAGGCCGCACTCGGCGAGCATCAGCAGCGCGTCGGCATAACGGAATACCGGGAAGTCGGTATCGACGAAACCTTCGGCCTTGCCGGGATTGCCGTCGCTCTTGACGTTGGTGAACTTGACGGAGGGATGCCCGCCCTTGCTCCAGTCGGCTATGTCGGTGATGGGACCTTCGTGCATGCCGTCGTCGGTGGAATAGAAGAGCTTGCGCGCGTCATTGTCTTCGAAGAGATTGAAGAAGGTGTCCGTGCTGCGAAGGCCGGCCCAGCCGGAGCTGATGCCCATGCTGGACGCTTCGATGCCGTCGCCGGTGGAGGCGAAGACCAGATAATTGGTGGCTCCGTAGCTCTGGGTGTTCTCGCCGTCCTGCTCGATGGCGAAGATTATCTCGTCGGTGCACTTGTCGTTGTCGGCGCCGAAGAGGTCCTGATAGGCGGAACGCGTGCCGTTGGGGGTGGTGTGCAGGCTGTAGCCGGCTGCGGCTATCTGGTTGAGGACGCTTGCGCACTTGGCCCACTGGGCTGTTCCGGTGTAAACCTCGGCGTTGAGGTAGAGCTTCGCGAGTATCATCATCGCAAGACCCTTGTCGGCACGTCCGTAAGCCTTCGGGCTGCGGGCCGAGGGAAGGGCGCTTCCGCTGATGAGGTCGGTGAGTTCCGTCTCCAGCCATGCGTACAGCGCGGTGCGGGAAATCTCCTCAGGGGCAACGCCGATGACGGAGTTCTCATCCACGAAGGGGCCCTTGCCGAAGTTGTCGATGGCGTGCAGGTAGCAAAGGGCGCGAAGGACGCGGGCCTCGGCTATCATCTCATCCTTTTCGGAAAGGTTCACCTCGGTGGCGTTCGCCTGGCGTATGAACTCGTTGCACATCGAAATCTGGAAGTAGATCCTGGAATAGAACGCGTAGATGAAGGTATCGGAGGTAGTCCAGGAAAGCAAGTGGAAGTTCCTGATGGTCTGGTCGTTCCAGTTGCAAGAGGACTCGTCGGTGGGAAGTTCGTTCAGGTTGATGAGTCCGCGGAGGTACTGGCTGGCGCCGCCGTCGAGACCGCTGATTGACGGGTCTCCGCCCGGTCCCTTATAACCGGATGTGGCAAAGCCGGTGTAAACGCCCGCAAGGAAGGAATTGAAGGCCGCCTCGCTGGTGAGGGCCTTGTCCGCCGTATTCTTGCCGGGGTCGATGACCTCGGTTATCGTGAGGTCGTTGACACAGGCCTGGAGGCTGAGTGCAAGCACTGCTGCGCTGAGTATGTATTTTATTGTTTTCATTGTCTTTTCCTCCATATTAATAGTTGAGTTTCAGACCGATGATGAAGGTTCTCGGGCGGGGATATATCTCGCCGTCGATACCGCCGAACACTTCGGGATCCACGCCGTCATACCTGGTGAAAGTGGCGAGGTTCTGGACCGTTCCGAAAATGTTGAGGGACACGTTGTCATCGAAACCGAAGAGTTTCGGGATGGTGTAGCCGAGGGTGACGTTGTCTATCTTGATGAAGGAGGCGTCATGTATGTAGTAGTCGGAGAGGTAACGCGCATTCTGGAAGTTGCTCGACATGGCGGAAACCAGGCGGTTGCTCACGAAGGAGTTGATCCAGAGGTCGTTCCACATTTCGGTGTTGGAGGCGACATTGTTATACACCCAGTTGCCGAGGCTTGCGTGCGCGGATGCCGCGAGGGTCCAGCGCCTCCAGGAGAACTGGGTGTTGGCGCCGAAGGTCCAGTCGGCGGTCGGCTTGTGGAAGAAGTACTTGTCGTCGTCGTTGATCTGTCCGTCCCCGTTGCGGTCCACGAAAGCGCCGTCGATGGGATTGCCGGCCATGTCGTAGATCTGCTGATATACGTGGAAGGAATTGGCGGGGAGCCCTACCATATGCATCTGCACGTTGTTGCCGGTACCGCCTGATATTCCGCCGGTCTCAACTCCGGAAACGTCGTCCTTGGCCGCGTTCAGCCTGGTGATCGTGTTCTCGTTGTAGGCGGCGTTGAAGCCGATCGTCCAGCTGGCATCGACGGTGCTCACGGGAATGAGGTTGAGGTTGAACTCCATACCCCTGTTCTCCATGTCGCCGATGTTGGTGGTGAGATAGTTGGTGAGGGCCGAGCCGGCGGCTACGGGAATGTAGTTGATGAGGTCGCTGGTATAGCGGTCATATACATCCGCGCTGAAGGTGATGCGGTCGTTCGCGAAGCCCAGGTCGATGCCGGCGTTGTAAGTGGTCGTGGTCTCCCACTTGAGTTCCGGGTTGTAGCCCTCCGGGGTTACAGGATAGACGAGGCTTCCGCCGAAGTTGTAGTAGCTTCCTATGAGGTTGGAATAATAGGTGCCTATGGTAGGATAGTTGCCGGCGTTCAGGTCCTGCTGGCCGGTCTGTCCCCAGCTGGCGCGCAGCTTGAGCGCGGAGATGGCCCGGCTGTCCTTGAGGAAGTGCTCGTTCTTGATGTTCCAGCTTGCCGCCACGGAGGGGAAGAGGCCCCACTTGTGGTTCTGGAAGCGGGAAGTGCCGTCACGGCGCACGGTGGCGGTGATGAGGTAACGGCTGTCGTAGCTGAAATTCAAACGTCCGAAGAAGGACACGAGGAAATACTCGGTAGCGAACGGCGTGTCGGAAAGGATGTCGCCGTTCGTGAGCTTGATGCTGCTGCTGTAGCTGTCGTTGTAGAAATGCTGCCAGGAGTAACCGCCCATGACATCAAGGTTGAGCTTGTTGAAGTCGTGGTTGTAGTCGGCATAGAACTCGAGGGTTTCGTCGCGGCGGCCGTAGGTGTAGTCGGTATGGTAACCCGAACCGGACTGCGTGGTGTCGTGATAGGACTGCGCGGAGCCTATGGACGCTTCGGAAATGCCCTTGGAGGCGGCCGCGTCGATACCGAGGTTGAGGTTGAGCCTCAGGTCCTCGAACCCGTGCACCTTGTAGTCGAACTGCGCGTTGCCGATGAAACGGTTGGCGCCGGCGTTGTCGGTTTTCTGCTGCAGAAGGGCGACGGGGTTCATGGTGGCCATGGTGTTGAAGGTGCCGTCAGCGTTCATCCACTCCCAGTATGAGCCGTTGGAATTGTATATGCTCTGGGAAGGATCCATGCGGATGGCCGCACCGATGGCGCTCTGGTTCGCGTAGTTGTTGTACTGGTGGGCGAACTTTCCATTGAGGTTCACGGTGAGATGGTCCTTGAGAAGGGTAGGAGTGAGGTTGACCGACACGGTGGTGCGGTTCATGTCCGAACCCTTGAGGGTGCCTTCCTGCTCCATCGCGCCGAGGGACACGCGCCAGGGCATGTAGCCGGCGTTGCCGAGGCTCACGCGGTGGCGGAGGCTCACGTTGATTTCATCGGTGTTGGCAAGACGGTAAATCTCCTTCTGCCAGAAGGTGTCCGAGGAGCCGAGCGCGGCAAGGGCCGCGGTGGGGTCGGAAATATGCTCGGAGATTGCCTGCCTCACCTGGCTGGCGTTCATCACATCGACATATTTCTGGACCTGGCTCAGCGAATGCTGGTAGTCGAGGCTGAACTGCGGACGCGAAGAACCCTTCGCACCCTTCTTGGTGGTGATGACGATGACGCCGTTGGATGCGCGCGAACCGTAGATGGCGGTGGCGGAGGCGTCCTTCAGCACGGAGAAGCTCTCGATATCGCTCGGGTTGATGGAAGACAGCGGGTCTGACATGCCGTTGATGCTCTCGTTGCTGATGGGCAGGCCGTCCACCACTATGAGAGGATCGTTGGTAGCGGAAAGCGAAGAGCCGCCGCGGATACGGATGGTTGCGCCGGAACCCGGCATACCGTTGCCGGAAGTTACAACGACGCCGGCCGACTTGCCCCTCATGAGGTCCGCCGGGCTGGTGATGGCGCCCTTGTTGATTTCATCGGCCTTCACGGTGGAAACCGAACCCGTAAGGTCTTCCTTCTTGACGGTGCCGTAGCCGATGACTACGACATCCTCGAGGAATTCGGTGTCCTCCAAAAGCGTGATGGTGGAAGGCATACGGGAAGCCACGAAGGTCTGGGTGGCATAGCTCATGCAACTTACCTCTATGATGGCGTCCGGGCCTGAAACTGTGAGAACGTAATTGCCGTCGAAATCCGTCATGGTGCCGGTTGTGGTTCCCTGCTCCATGACAGCGGCTCCGATTACGGGGCCGGCCTCATCGACAATCGTTCCTTTAACCTGATATCCGTTCTGCGCGGACATCGTGGCTGGGATGAGCATGCTCACGAGCATGATTCCCAATGCGGTTAAAATCCTTTTCATGCGATTGTTTGGTTGATAATTGGTTTTGTATTTGGTTTATTTTTGTTTGCGTACCTGAATGAACCTGACGCACACTGCGCCCAGCACCAGGAAAACTCCCGCGATGGCGAGCATCGCGGCCTGGGAGCCGCCCGCAAGCCTGAGCACCAGGCCGCCCGTGGCGGCGGCGATTATCTGCGGCAGGCAGATGGTGCAGTTGAACAGCCCGAGGTACGAACCCATATAGGGATTGCCTTCGAGGGCGTTGGTGAGCAGCGTGAAGGGCAGGGCGAGCATCGCGGCCCAGGCGGCCCCTATGAGGAAATAGGAGGCGCAGGCCACGAATTTGTCGTGCACGAAGAGCATGCTCACGAAACCGACGGCCCCGATGAGCAGGCTCACCACGTACGCCGTCTTGATATTCTTGAACTTGGGGATCACGAGGGCCCAGAGGATGGAGCCGCAGGCCTGCACGGCGAATACGACGCCCACCCAGTTGCCGGCGTCCTGGTATGCCTTGGACGCGGTGTCGGTGACGCCGCCCCAGCAGTTGTAGGCCAGGGTGCCGTTGGAATACGTCCACATGTAGAGGAAGGCGGCCCAGCAGAAGAACTGCACGAGGCCCACGGTCCAGAAGGTGCGGGGAGCCTTGGTGAGCAGCTTCAGAAGGCCCTCCCTGGGCTCCGCCTGCTGTTTTTCGAGGTCGATGCCGTGGAATTCGGCATACTCCTTCGGGGGCATCTCCTTCACCTTCATGAAGGTGTAGAGCACGCAGATGATGAGGATGGCCGCGCCCACGTAGAAGGAGGTCTTCACCGAATCGGGGACCACCCCTTCGGGGGCTTCGTTGGCTATGCCTATCCATGTGAAGAAGATGGGCAGCAGGTAGCCCACGAGGCTGCCGGCGTTGCAGAGGAAGCTCTGGATGGAGTAGGCCTCGGTTTTCTGCTCTTCGCCCACCATGTCGCCCACCATCATCTTGAAGGGCTGCATGGCCACGTTGATGGAAGTGTCCAGGAAAATGAGCGAGAACAGGCCGAACCACATGGCGGCGTTGAGCCCGAGGAAGAGGTAGGCCGTGGAGAGGTTGAGGCTGCCCGCGTTGGGCAGGAACACCATCACCAGCACGGCCACGAGGGCGCCCACGAGCAGATAGGGCTTGCGGCGCCCGAGACGGTTCCAGGTGCGGTCGGACCATTTGCCTATGAGCGGCTGCACTATCATGCCCATGAGGGGCGGAAGAATCCAGAAGAAGGACAACTGGTGGGGATCGGCGCCGAGGGTGGCGAAAATCCTGCTGATGTTGGCGCTCTGGAGGGCGTAGGCAATCTGAACTCCGAAGAATCCGAAGCTCAGGTTGAACATCTCCCAGAAACTTAATTTGCGTTTGGCGTCCATAATCATGCGGTCTTGTGCGGGGGGCCGCTACTTGTCAAGCGGCCTTGCGAAATGGGTGGGGGCGGACTTCTCTTGTTTCGGCTTGCCCGGGGGAGCGGCCCTCGGAGGAAGCTTCTTCCAATAGGAATATATGAGGATAGCGATTCCGGCGATGATGAACGGAATGCTCAGCCACTGGCCCATGTCCAGCGTCATGGCGTTCTCGAACTCCACCTGCGGTTCTTTGATGAATTCTATGAGGAAGCGGGAGCCGAAGCAGCCGATGAAGAACCAGCCCAGGAAGAAACCGCGCCAGGTCTTGTCCAGCCGTTTCCAGTAAATCCAAATAAGCACCAGGCCCAGGACGAGGTAGCTTGCCGCCTCGTACAGCTGGGTGGGATGCTTGGGTTCGGTCTCGCCGCGAAGTTCGAATATGAAACCCCAGGGGAGCGATGTCACGTCCCCGTAAATCTCTGAATTGAAAAGATTTCCAAGCCTGATGAAGCAGCCGGCGAAGGCCACGGTGATGCAGAGCCTGTCCACCAGCCAGAGGAAGTCGAAGCCGTTCTGCCTGCCGTAATGGTGCGAGAACCACCACATCCCCAGCAGGAGGGCTATGGCGCCCCCGTGCGAGGCGAGGCCGCCTTTCCACGGCATGAAGATTTCCCAGAAGCCCTTCCAGGAGCCCAGGTAGTAGTCCGGCTGGTAGAAGAGGCAGTGGCCCAGGCGCGCGCCCACTATGGTGCAGATGAGCAGCGTGTAAAGCAGGGGGTCGAGCAGCTTCAGGGACACGCCCTCGCGTTTGAAGAACCACTTGAAGATGTACCACCCGAGAATGAAGCCCGAGATGAACAGGAGGGAATACCACCGCACGCCGAGCGGCCCGATATGGAAAAGAACGGGATCGACGTGCCAGTGGACGAACAACAATTCAGACATGGGTAACGGGCAAAAAGACTATTCCTGTATGGCTGCGATACCGGGAAGCACCTTGCCCTCGATGGCCTCGAGCATGGCGCCGCCGCCGGTGGAAACGTAGCTCACCTTGTCGGCATAGCCCATCTGGGTGACCGCAGCCACGCTGTCCCCGCCGCCCACGAGCGTGTAGGCGCCCTGTGCGGTGGCGTCGGCAAGATCCCTGGCGATGTCGAGGGTGCCCTTCGCGAAGTTGGGGAACTCGAACACGCCTACCGGGCCGTTCCAGAGTATGGTCTTGCTGTCCAGGATGACTTTTCTCCAGAGTTCGGAACTCCTGGGGCCGCAGTCCATGCCGGACCATCCTTCGGGAATCTCATGGGAGGGCACCAGCTGCTCTTCCGCATCGTTGTCGAAGGACTGGGTGACGCGGGTCTGGACCGAGAGATAAACGTTCTTGCCGAGCTCCTTCGCCTTGCGGAGGATTTCGCCGGCCTGCGGGATGAGCTCGTCTTCGTGGAGGGAGTTCCCTATCCTGCCGCCTTCGGCCTTGATGAAGGTGTAACCCATGCCGCCGCCGATGATGAGGTTGTCCACCTTGGGGAGGAGGTTCTCGAGGACCGCCAGCTTGCTGCTCACCTTGCTGCCGCCGATGATGGCGGTGAAGGGGCGCTTCGCATTCTTGAGAACGTTGTCGATGGCCTTGATTTCGCCTTCCATGAGGTATCCGAACATTTTGTCGTCCGGGAAATAGGCGGCGATGAGGGCGGTGCTGGCGTGGGCGCGGTGGGCGGTGCCGAACGCGTCGTTGATGTAGCAGTCGGCGTAGGAGGCGAGCTTGCGGGTGAACGCCTTCTGGCTTTCCTTCACGGCCGCCTTCGCCGCCTTCTTCTCTTCGTCGGTGGCGTCTTCGGCGAGCCCGCGGGGCTTTCCTTCCTCTTCGGCGTAGAAGCGGAGATTCTCGAGGAGGAGGGCCTCCCCGGGCTTGAGGGCCGCGGCCTGCTCGTCCGCCTTCTGGCAGTCTTCCGCGAACTGTACGGGGACTCCGAGGCACTCGGAAACATGGTCCACGATATGCTTGAGGGAGAATTTGGGATCAACCTTCTTGGGACGGCCGAGGTGGCTCATGATTATGAGGGAGCCGCCTCCGGCGAGCACCTTGCGGAGCGTGGGCATGGCACGGCGGATGCGGGTGTCGTCGGTGATGTTGAAGTTTTCGTCCAGGGGAACGTTGAAATCTACGCGGACTATGGCTTTCTTGCCTCTGAAATCGTAAGAATCAATAAATTGTTGCATATCAAAATGTGTTTTGTACTTTCAATCCCCAAATTTAATAAAATTCTCCATATCTTTGTACTCCGCAAATATGTTTTGAACATGGTTGAATTTCCCCGCAGCGACTGGAAAGATTATGAATTGCTGGACAGCGGCAACGGGCTCAAGCTGGAACGCTTCGGCAGGTTCTCCGCCGTGCGCCCGGAGCCCAAGGCCCTTTGGGCGCCTTCCATGGACGAATCCGAGTGGAACCGCCTGGCGTCGGTCCGTTTCCGGCCGGGCGCGGGCTTCGGCAAGGCCGGCAAGGAAGACAGCGGCACCTGGATAAAAAGCGGGAGCATGCCCGACCAGTGGGTCGTGGAATACCCCGGCGGGGGTTTCCGGCTGCGCATGAGGCTGGGACTCACCGCCTTCAAGCACGTGGGAATCTTCCCGGAGCAGGCTCCCAACTGGGAATGGATTTTCGCAAAAGCTGCCGGACTGCAGAAGGTGCTGAACCTTTTCGCCTACACCGGCGGGGCGTCGCTGGCGGCCAGGTCCGCCGGGGCGGACGTCACCCATCTGGATTCGGTGAGGCAGGTGGTCACCTGGGCCAGGGAGAACATGGAGGACAGCGGGCTGGACGGCATACGCTGGGTGGTGGAGGACGCCATGAAGTTCGCACGCAGGGAGGCCAGGCGCGGCCATCTCTACGACGGCATCATCCTGGACCCCCCGGCATACGGGCACGGCCCCGACGGCGAAAAATGGAAGCTGGACGAGCTCCTGTTCGAGATGCTGTGCACCGTGCGCAGCCTGCTCGCCCCCCGCGGATGGATGGTGCTCAACCTGTACAGCAACGGCTACAGCGCCGCCCTCGGCGAAACCATAACAAGGGAAGCCTTCGGTCTGAAGGCTTCCGGAAAAGGCTATAAAATAAGCAGCGGGGAACTCGCCCTCAACGACTCCTTCGGGAAAGCCCTGCCCCTCAGCATTTTCGTGCGGCTGGAACTTTAGGCCCGCCTCCCGGCGCCGGCGCTATTCCTCCGGCTCGGAGCCCACGGCGATGTGGACCATCTGTTTGAAGCCGTCCAAAAGTTCATCGGCCATGGCATCCTCCCCGTTCTCGCGGAGGGTGTCCGAAAGCATGTAGATATAATTTCCGCAGGTCTCGAATTCGCTGCGTCCGTACTCGTAGAACTCCAGATAGAACCTGGCCGCTTCCAGGAGCTCCAATCCCATCTGCCGCCCGAGTTTGAGGCCCTGCTCCTTCGCTCCCAGCTGCATGTACTGGCCCACCATGTTTATCACCATGTAGTCGTTGCCGGTGAACCCCAGCGGGACGGCGCAAAGCGGGAAGCGGCGCATCACCTTCTGCGAGAGGTCCAGCATTTCGAGGGCCCTGTCGTTCTCGCCGGCCTTCATGAAGGCGGTGGCGGCGGTGGAGAACATGCTCCTGAGGGACATCACGCCGAGGAAGGTGTAGCAGTTCTGGTAGTCCACGAACCAGTCGTCGGCCATGAGGGCGTCCCACTTGTACACCTCCGTCATGAGCCTGTAGAGTTCATCGGTTTCCACGAAACCCGGGTTGAGGGTCGAGGGCTTGTTCTTGATGGGGATGAATTTGTACGAATAGCCCTGGAATTCGAGGTAGTCCTTTATGCCCACATTCAGGTCCCCGCCGTTGTTGAGCAGGCTGAAAGGCCTGTCCCACTGATAGTTGCTCAGGAGATCCAGGACAAACAGCTCGGGCTTGGTGAGGTAGTTCTTGTCCTTGGACATGGTGAGCACGATGGTGTCGGGCACCATGTCCAGGTACTTCTCCTCTATGATGCCGCTCTTCACGGCGTTGGCCTTGTTGACGGGGACGGCTATCCTGCGGGACGGGATATAGTCCACCCTGCGGCCGCTGCCGAGCTCCACCTTGAGCTGGGGATGGCGGAATATGGCCATGACGTCCGAAATGGACATCACCTCGTCGCGGCTGTCCACTATGTAAACGTACTCGTTGGTGCCGTAGAGATACTGCTCCTTGCCCACCGTGAGCGGGAGCGGACGGCTCTCGTTGCAGGCGTACTTCATCTGGTCGATATGCCAGTCCGTGCCGAGCAGGGAGGTGTTCACCACGCGCACGTCGGGACGCACTTCCTCCACTTCCTGGTCGTACCAGAGCGGGAAGGTGTCGTTGTCCCCGTGGGTTACCAGGATGCCCTGTTCTCCGGTGGAATTCAGATAGTCGTACCCGATTTCCGCGGCCGTCTTGCGGCCGGACCTGTCGTGGTCGTCCCAGTTCTGCGAGCACATGAGCGCGGGCACCAGCAGGCAGGCCACGCTCACCGCGGCTGCGGCGGGAACGGCGCCGCGGCCCTTCGCCAGGTTCCTTATCCAC
>FLNY01003820.1_pt1 | contig 13220 bp, 9 predicted proteins | sample 1140381 | NCBI WGS metagenome assembly FLNY01 (sample SAMEA3878172, study PRJEB12797) | bioreactor metagenome | biome: Moose rumen | place: Sweden | collected 2011-10
TAGAGTCAAAATTGGAGCCGTTCAGAAAACTGGTAAACACTTTCAAGTCGCACCTGTTTGGGATAAAGACATTCTTTGAGCAAGGCAACGTCACGAATGGAGTCTTGGAAAGCCTGAACTCCAAAGTACAACTCGCTAAAAGAAGAGCCAGAGGATATACGAATGTAAACAATTTCGTCAATATGACCTACTATGTCAATGGTGGAGAAATCTTCCATTACCCACTCAAATCAACATAGACCCATTTAATTACAATTTAATTTATGCTTATTCCATTAATTATTAGCTGATTGCATTTTAAATAGCATAAATCGCAACAATTAAACTTTTACACGCGCGAGAGCACATAACCGTCCATATTCCCCCGCAAGCCCAGTCGTGTTGCCAGATCCGACTGGTTGTATTGCCAGATTCAGCCTTTCGTGTTGTCAGATACGACTGGGCGTGTGAGGTGTCCCACCCGGGTGATCCACCTCACACACCCAAGCCTTTTGCCATGCACACCTAAGCCTTTTGCATGCACGACCGTTATCCTGCACTTCATCGTGCCGAGCGGAGGCGGTAGGCCTACAAAAAATATCTGAAATTTTAATTTACCTCCTGCGGAAGAGGTCGCGCAGTGTGCTCCAATCCTTTTTGACCTGGATGCCAATTCCCTGAGTGGTGAGAGCCGTCTTGGTGAAATAGCGGTCGTTGGTCTCGCTGTAGGCTTTAAGGCTGAGGTTGCCGGATGGCGTGAGCAACCACTGCACGTCGAAGTCACCTATGAAGTTGGTGTTGGCGATGGGCGTGTCGCGGTAGCCGAAGGTGCCGTTGATTAGCAGGCGGTTGTTGAGTAAACGCCCGCTTAGCGAGCCTTCAACGTCGACATCAGTCCAGCCCTGGTTGCCGGTGGAGAAGTTAGTGCCGAAGTTCCAGTTGCCGTTGCCTATGGCATTGGTAAGGAAATTGTTGAGCTGGCCTGAGAGGGTAGAGGAGAGCAAACTCTGCACAGCTGCATTCGTCTGGCTCTGGTCTGCTGCGAGGCCGTAGGTGTAGAAGCGTCCGATGCCGAGGAGGTAGATGACTTGAAGGTTGCGCTCTTCCTCCGTGGAGATGAGGGAGCGCACCATCTGCTTCTCGTCTTCGTTAACGTTGGGAATATCGAAGTCGAACGATACTTGGGGCTGTTCTGCGCGGCCTCCTATATTCATAAGGCAGTTGACGCGAACGCTGGAGGCAGAGAAGTTGCTGCCAACGGTAAGGTCATTGAGCGACACAGAGGGTACGGTGTAGACAGCTTGCAGGTTGAGGTCGCCTTTCATGGGATTGCCGCCGAATGTGATGGTGCTGCCCTGCTGCAGCTGGAAGTCTTTGCGAATGACGTCCTGCAGCGAGAGGCGGTAAGTGCCATGGTCGACACGATAGGTGCCGTACATTTGGAAGCGGCCTTTATTAAAAAAGTTCGCGCGTATGCGACCATCGCCATAAAGGGTGATGTAGTCTTCGGAGCGAGGGTCCATGAGTAGCCTCATCTGCGCTTCGGGAGTTATGTCGAGGTCGAAGTTGATGTGCATGTCGCCGGATTCCTCCTCGGCCTCGGTGGAAGCGACTGTGTCATCGGCGATGAATGTGGAATCTGGAGTCAGGGCAGAGGCGGTTGTTGCGTGTGAGGACCTGTCGGTGAAGCGGAGGAAACTGTTTTCGGTCGTAGCCTCGGGCGAGGATGCGTTATAAGTAAAGACGGTGCCAGCACGGGGCTTGCAGCGTATGTCAATGTTCACTTTCCCGGGTTCGCCCGAGAGGTGCACGTCGCCATCGGCAAACACTGTGCCATAGAACGTCTGGTCGCCAAAGTCGTGGAAGTCATAGCCCAGCAGTTCATTGGCGTTGATGGCAAAGTCGTAGCTAAGATTCTTGAAATGCTGGAAGCGCACCTCGCCGTTAAGAGTGCCGTAATGCTTGCGGCCGTCGGTGCCATGGAGTCGGTCGTAGACGCTTATGTTACTGAAACGTATGCCGCCTGGATGCAGGTGAACGCTGTCACCGGGATGCAGGTGGTAGCGTGTGCCGAGGGCATCAATGCTCACGGCCAGGGTGTCCAGTGCCAGCTCGCCCTCAAGGTTGAGTTGCTTGAAGGAACCGTAGAGGTGGGCATAGCCAGAGGTTTGGCCTTGCAGGTCGGTGAAGATGGACTCGGTGAAAGCGTTGAGGAAATAAGTGTTGATGCGTCGCGCGTTGACGCTGAGGTCTATGCCACGTCCAGGCTCGTGGCCGGGTTTGATGAGTGCTATGACATGACTTATATCGCCGTGCGTAGGCTCGTGAACGAAGGCGTCAAGGTCAATGGCACGGTCGTCCTTGCGTCCGAAGCCTCCGGCTACGTAGACGGTGCCAAGCAGCCCGTTGTTGAGCTTGAAATCGTCGACGCGAAGGTCTGCGTCTACGGCGACGCTCGTCAGTAAGTCGTGAGCCTTGAGCTTGCCAGTAGCCTGACCCGCGAACTCCACGTCGTGGAAGTCTATTAGGCCGAGCACGTACTGAAGGTCGATGCCGCGCAGGTCGGCGTAGAGCGTATCTGTAGGCTGCTTCGAGACACGCCCGTTGACGCGCAGATGGCGCCCTTGCTGGGTAACCTCAAAGCTGTCGACGTCGAGCACACCGTCAGCAAAGCTGATGAACGACGGCCGCACGTTCCACACCGTATCAGAAACTACGACTTGAGTGGGGTGAAAATCAACATTGAAGCGGAGTTTGTCGTGGTTATCGCGAGTGAAGTGCGTCGTCGTGGCCAACCGACCGCTCAGGGCCGACAGGTTGTGCTCATCCCAAGCAACGGTGGACTGCAACTTGTCGTCTCTGGCTGCGGCCGCTAAGCTTAGATCCAGAGGGCCGTGCTCCATCATACGCTGCAGCGTCATGAACGATGTTATGCTATCCTCCGCTTGACGGAAAAGGAGGCTCACGGCGCGTAGGTCTTCCGCCCCATAGGTAACGTGCGGCAGGTCGGCATGCACAGACATTTGGCGTTTGCTGCCGTCGATGGAACCCTCAATATATCCGGGCTGCGGCAAAGAGATATCGATACCTGCAAATTCGCGTAGTGGCTCAGCATCCCAGAGGTTGACAGAGAACGTCATCTGGTCGTCACTATTACCAAGCACAGCGGCAGGCTTGGGGATCAACGACGGTAGCACAGTGTGTAGCAGTTGCTGAGCCGTCGCTGGCAGGCGCTGATAGCTGAAGTGCCCGTCGACATAGGCATCTACAAAGTCGCCGCGGGCGAGCAGGTGGTGCCCGTAGGTGTCGTTGGTTGTGGCAAGCGAGAACTGGTCGAGGGCATAGTCGTGGTCGGAGGTCTTAACCCTGACGTTGCTGAGCGAGATACGACCTTGCAGCTGCTCGAGGCTCTCAAGCTGCAGAGCCAGTTCGCGGGGCGACGACAGGTCTACGTCAGCGACGAAGGCATATTGGTCGTCTGAGAGGCGCAATAATGTTTTCAGAGCCTTGCGTGAGAGGTCGAAGGTGGCATCTATCTTGTCAAGGAGTGTGCCCTTTACGGTAAGGTGTTCGGCAGCCAGACGTCCAGTGGCCGTACGTTCCTTGACACTGCCGTGGGCCTCAACCTCGAGCGTCAGGTCGTCAATGGGAAGCACAGAGGCATCTGCCAGCAAACTTGAGAGACGTATGTCGTTGGTCGTGGCTTGCAGTTCAAAACGGTCAGAATCAGAAATTCGGCCCTCGGCCTTTAAACTGCCAATAGAAGTAGATACGTTGGCACCGACGCTTGCGTGACGAGGATGATTGCTGCCGTCAAAATGCCCATCTACATTGATGTCGCCAAGGCGCGAGAGCGTAGAGGCGAGGTTCTCGCTGATTCCGCCTTTTGTGTGTGGCTGACTGAACTCTGACAGAAGTGGAGCATAGAAGGCATGATTGAGTGTAAACTGATGAACGTCGAAGCCCAGGCGGTCGAGGGGAATGGCCAGCGTGCTGTCGGCGGTGTTCAGGTGACCTTCGCCTGTAGCCTTCAGCGTCAAACCATTGGCATTAACATCTAATTTACGCACTTTTACGTAGCCTTCCTCAAGACGCATGACAGCAGACAGACTGACAGCATCGTTGATAGCATTCGCCTGCGGCAGCAACGCTGCCAAGTCGCAGGGCGTGATGTGTCCACCGACCTTAATATCGGCCTTCAGCGCATCAATGTCAGTCCAAGCGGTCTCTGGGCCTTTCTTCGCATTAGCCTTGAGACTCATGCTGGTGCCAGGCAGCTGCAGGGTCAGCGTGTGCAGGTTTACCTCATCCTTGCGCAAATCTGCACGTCCCGCAAGATTTGCCAATGATAAACCACTCCTTGATTCAGTAAAACCTAATTCCCTAATGTTAAGACGTAAATAATCGTTTGTAAGAGAATCTATAGACGCCCTTACGTGCAAGTCGTCGAGACGCAGGTGCGCAATTGATAAGAGGTCCGAAGATGGGGCGTATGTCAGGTCATGAGAGAGGCGCCCGCGTCGTACTACTATGTTTGAAATTGCCAAATCAAGAGGGGTGGACGTAGTATCCTTCGATGCAAAGCGGTCGAGTATGAATTGGAAATTGTAAGGGGCATTAGGGCTGTCACGTCTCAGATGAACATCGTAGCCGAAGAGCTGAACATTGTCAATGCGAATGCGGCCGCGCGTGAGTTCCAGCACATCCATCTTAGCACTAAGACGCGTGGCAGCGAGTAACGTGTCGCCGCCTTGATCACGAAGGAGGACATCGTCAAGCACGAGACGGCTAAAAAGTCCTATACGTGCCCTGCCAATGCTGACGTCTGTGTTGAGCTGCTCAGAGAGGACTGTTGCAGCCTTCTCAGCCGTCCAGCGCTGACAAGCAGGAGTGGCAGTGAAGACAATGATGCCGAGGTAGAGCACGAGGACGATACCTACGGCGTAACGAATGATATTTCTTAGCGCTTTGATGGTTCAAATGAAGTTTGTGAGAACAAAAGTAGTCTTTTTTCGATTTTTCAGCAAAATTCTTCACTCATTATGCGGCCTATTTTATCTTTTTTTGTTAATTTTGCGCAGTTTTAAGCTAAAACCATTTATTCTTATTATTTTTATATGGCAAATGTAATCAAGTTACGCAAAGGCCTCGACGTAAACCTGAAGGGCAAGGCAAACTTGGAAACGATGCAGACGAAGGTGCAGGGCCAGTTCGCGCTGGTGCCTGATGACTTCTATGGCATGAAGCCCAAGGTTGTCGTGAAAGAAGGTGACGCCGTCAAGGTCGGGGATGCCTTGTTCGTTGACAAGAACCATCCCGAAGTGAAGTTCGTTTCGCCTGTCAGTGGCACCGTGGCTCTCGTGGAGCGCGGTGAGCGCCGCAAGGTGATGAGCGTTCGCGTAGATGCCGATGGCAAGCAGGAGGCAGCCACCTTCACGGAGAAAGACCCGCTGAAGCTGCTGCTCGAGAGCGGCCTCTTTGGATTCTTCCGCATGCGTCCCTACGACGTCGTGGCGAATCCCGAGGACAAGCCCAAGGCTATCTTCGTCAGCGCTTTCAACAGTATGCCGCTGGCTGCCGACTTCGAGTATGTCCTCAAGGGACAGGAGAAGGAATTCCAGGCAGGCCTCTCGCTGCTGGCTAAGATTGCCAAGGTCCACCTCGGCATCAGCGCCAAGCAGACGGATCCTGCCCTGACAGCTGCCAAGGATTGCACCGTCACCATCTTCGACGGGCCTGCTCCTGCTGGCAACGTCGGTGTGCAAATCAACCATGTCAGCCCCATCAACAAGGGCGAAGTCGTATGGACACTGGGTGCCGAAGAGGTCATCTTCGTTGGCCGTCTGGCGCTCACGGGCAAGGTTGACCTGACCCGTACCATCGCCGTGGCAGGTAGCGAAGTGAAGGCTCCCAAGTATGCTAAGGTTCTCGTGGGTCAGCCACTCGCCACAGTACTGGCAGGACAGCTCGACGAGCAGAAGAGCCTGCGCATCATCAACGGCAACCCGATGGTGGGCGTGAAGACCTCGAAGGACGGCTTCCTCGCTGCTCACTCAACGGAAGTCACCGTCATCCCCGAGGGCGACGACGTCTACGAGATGCTGGGCTGGATAGCTCCCCGCTGCAAGGAATTCTCCACCAGCCGTAGCTATTTCAGCTGGCTGCGCCCGAAGAAGACCGAGTACACGATGGATGCCCGCGTCAAGGGTGGCGAGCGTCACATGATCATGTCGGGCGAGTACGACCGCGTGTTCCCCATGGACATCTACGCCGGCTACCTCGTCAAGGCCATCATAGCAGGCGACATCGACCGCCAGGAAGCACTCGGCATCTACGAGGTGGCTCCAGAGGACTTCGCCATCGCTGAGTTCGTCGACAGTTCAAAACTCGAATTGCAACGCATCGTGCGCGAGGGATTGGATATCCTGCGCAAGGAAAACCTCTAATTTACCATTTAGCCATTTACTATTTACCATTTGAATGTTATGGATAGCAACGAACTTAAAATAAGGTTTAAGGATATGGCTGTCCGTATAATTAAAATGGTAGATTCAATGCCTCGGAAGATTTCCTCTGATGCCATAGCAAGGCATATATGAGTGTCACGAGTTGTTGAAAATCATTGTGAGCACAATAACTACTACTCGTCGTAAGATGGATCAATAGCTTAGGCATTTTCATGATACGAAATAGTAAATGGTCAATCATTAAAATGTAAATGGTATCAAATGGTAAATGGTAAATCTTTAAATTGTAAATGAAAAGATGAATAACTTAAGAAAATTTTTCGACAAGATAAAGCCGAACTTCGAAGAGGGTGGCAAGCTCCACGCCTTCCGTTCGCTTTATGATGGCTTCGACACGTTCGCCTTCGTGCCCAACACGACGGCCGGGCGTGCTGGCACTCATGTGCACGATGCCATCGACAGCAAGCGCATCATGTCGCTCGTTGTCATCGCGCTTGTGCCTGCGTTGCTCTTCGGTATGTACAACGTAGGTTACCAGAACGCGCTCGCTGCCGGCCAACTGGAGAATGCCACCTTCTGGGGCATGTTCTGGTTCGGCTTCCTGGCTGTGCTGCCCAAGATTATCGTCAGCTACGTTGTCGGTCTGGGCATCGAGTTCACCATAGCGCAGTGGAAGAACGAGGAGATTCACGAGGGCTTCCTCGTATCGGGTATCATCATCCCGATGATCGTCCCCGTGAATACGCCGCTGTGGATGCTCGCCATCGCTACTGCCTTTGCTGTAATCTTCGCCAAGGAGATCTTCGGTGGCACGGGCATGAACATCTTCAACGTGGCGCTCATCACGCGCGCGTTCCTTTTCTTCTCTTACCCGTCCAGCATGACGGGCGACGACACCGTTTGGGTGGCTCAGCAGACCATCTGCGGTCTGGGCTTCAACGTGCCCGACACGTTCTCGGCTGCTACGCCGCTCGGTGAAATCGCTCAGGGTGCAGCGCTCTCCACGAGCTTCTGCGATCAGCTCTGCGGCTTCATCCCCGGTTCTATCGGTGAGACCAGCGTCATCGCCATTGCCCTTGGTGCCTGCTTGCTCCTTTGGACGGGCGTTGCCAGCTGGAAGATCATGCTCAGCGTCTTCGTAGGCGGTGCTTGCACGGGTTGGATGTACAATGCCCTCGGCCTGTCACCCCTGGATGCTTGTCAGCACCTCGTGCTCGGCGGCTTCTGCTTCGGTGCCGTCTTCATGGCTACCGACCCCGTCACCAGTGCTCGCACCGAAGGTGGTAAGTGGATCTATGGTTTTCTCATCGGCTTCGTGGCTGTGACGGTGCGCGTCCTCAACCCCGGTTATCCCGAGGGTATGATGCTCGCCATCCTGCTCATGAACCTTGCAGCACCGCTGATTGACTACTGCTTCGTCAGCCGTAATATCTCAAAACGCGCCAAACGCGCAATCAAAAAATAACAGATATGGCAAAGAAATTTTTTTGCAGCCAATGCGGCCAGACATTTGAAGCCGCATCCATGCCCGACAAGTGCCCTATCTGCGGCGCTGACACCTCCCACTTGAAGGAGGAAAAGCCTAAGGGCATAAACACTAACAGCAATGTCTACACTATCTGCTATGCAGCTATCATGGTGGTGCTCGTTGCCTTCCTCTTGGCATTCGTGAGCAGCGCGCTCAAGTCCAAGCAAGACGCAAATGTGGCTATCGACAAGAAACAGCAGATATTGGCATCGCTCAACGTTCGTGGACTTTCTAAGAGTGATGTCGAAGGCAAGTTCGACGAATTGATCCAAAATACGCGTGTCCTGACGGCCGACGGTCAGGTCCTCGAGGACAAGGATGCCTTTGAAGTTGAGACCAAGGAAATCGGTGACAAGTTCCCCGTCTATAACGCAAAGACCGCTGACGGAGCTGATGCCCTCGTCCTGCCCTTGAAAGGCCGTGGCCTCTGGGGTGGTCTCTGGGGATACGTCGCCGTGACACCCGACCTTCAGAAGGTTCTTGGCGCTTACTTCGACCATGAGAGCGAGACGGCCGGTCTCGGTGCACTCATCAAGGAGGCTAAGTTCCAGGAGCAGTTCATCGGACGTCCCGTAATGGGTCCCGATGGCAACGTCGCTCTCACCGTAGTAAAGAAAGGATCCAGCGAGGCCGAGACCCAGGTCGACGGTGTCACTGGAGCTACGCTGACATCTAAAGGAGTAGGCGAGATGGTACTCACCGGCATCCAACAGTACGCCAACGTCCTCGGCAGCGCTAAGCCCGCAGGTGGCTGCTGCCATAAGGCAGAAAAGTGCTGCGACAAGCCCGACTGCACATGCGCCGAGAAGAAGCAGTGCCCCTGTAAGGACGGCAGCTGCGGTGATGCTGCCTGCAACTGTGCCAGCGATGCCAAGTGCTGTGCTCGCCAAGAGTGTCCCTGTGCTTCCTGCGAGAAGGTTGCTCCCTGCGCTAAAGCTGACGGATGCCCTAAGGCCGACGGCTGTGGGGGATGCTCCGATCAGGATGCTGCTGGCGCCCACAAATGCCAAAGCGGCAACGACTGCTGCAAGAGTGGAGTCTGCGACAAGAGCGGCTCGTGCGGCAAGCCTGGCTGCAATTGTGATAAAGCGTGCTGCGGCACAACTAATGAATAGTAAATTGTAAATCGTAAAATCGTATATTTACAACTATGAGTCAATTATTTTCTAAAGCAAATATGGAGGCGCTGACAAGCCCGCTGAATCTGAACAACCCCGTTGTCGTACAAGTTCTGGGTATCTGTTCAGCATTGGCAGTCACAGCTCAGCTCGAACCCGCAATCGTGATGGGGCTTAGCGTGACAATCATCACCGCCTTCTCCAACCTGATTATCTCGCTCATCCGCAAGTCCATCCCCAACCGCATACGAATCATCGTTCAGCTGGTTGTCGTGGCCGCGCTGGTGACCATCGTCAGCCAGGTCCTCAAGGCCTTTGCATACGACGTTAGCGTACAGCTTTCAGTTTACGTAGGTCTGATCATCACCAACTGTATCCTCATGGGTCGCCTGGAGGCTTTCGCCATGATGAACAAGCCCTGGCCATCGTTCCTCGACGGTATCGGCAACGGTATCGGCTATGCAATCATCCTTGTCATCGTTGCCTTCTTCCGCGAGCTGCTCGGCTCGGGCACTCTCTTCGGAATGCAGGTCGTCCCGCAGTGGTGCTACGACCATGGCTACGTCAACAACGGCATGATGACCATGCCCGCCATGTCACTGATTATCGTTGGTTGCGTCATCTGGGCACATCGTGCGTATAACAAGGAGTTACAATAAATGAAAAATGAAAAATGAAAGAGTGAAAAATATAAGTAACTTCGCTAGTGCTGATGCTAATCCTTATTTTTCACTTTTCACTCTTAAACTTTTCACTTAAATATTATGGAACATCTAATTAGCCTATTCGTCCGCTCCATCTTCGTGGACAATATGATCTTCGCCTTCTTCCTCGGCATGTGCTCCTACCTGGCTGTGTCGAAGAGCGTGAAGACAGCTCTCGGCCTCGGTGTTGCTGTGACGTTCGTATTGCTCATCACCGTTCCCGTGGACTACCTCTTGCAGCAGTATGTCCTTGGCCCCGACTGCCTTGTTCAGGGTGTAGACCTGAGTTTCCTCTCGTTCATCCTCTTCATCGCCGTTATTGCCGCCATCGTGCAGCTCGTGGAGATGATTGTCGAGCGTTTCAGCCCCTCGCTCTACAACGCTCTCGGCATCTTCCTCCCCCTGATTGCTGTGAACTGCGCCATCATGGGTGCCTCGCTCTTCATGCAGCAGCGCGTCACCATGCCCGACACCAATTCGCAAGCCATCACCTCCATCTGGGATAGCATCGCCTACGCCCTCGGCTCAGGTATCGGCTGGCTTTTGGCCATCACCTGCCTGGCTGCCATCCGCGAGAAGATGGCTTACACCGACGTGCCACGTCCACTCCAGGGCCTCGGCATCACATTCATCACCGTCGGCCTGATGGCTATGGCCTTCATGTGCTTCTCGGGTTTAAATCTATAAAGTAGACAAGTTGACATGTAGACAAGTATTCAAGTTGATTCTATAGTCAATGACTATCGTTTCCAGAGATAACCAACTCGTCAGCTTATAACTCGTCAACTCGTCAACTTATAACTCGTCAACTAAAAAGAAAATGAATACATCTTTAATCTTAACGAGCATCGCGGTCTTCCTCGCCATCATCCTGGTGCTGGTCGTCGTGCTGCTTGTCGCAAAGGCTTACCTCTCACCGAGTGGTAACGTCACCATAACTATGAACGGCAAGGACAAGTTGTCCGTGCCTCAGGGTGCCAGCCTTCTTTCCACACTTGCTGAACAAGGCGTCTACCTGCCTTCAGCCTGCGGCGGCAAGGGTTCTTGCGGCCAGTGCAAATGTCAGGTCGTAGACGGCGGCGGCGAGATTCTCGATTCCGAAAAAGGCCATTTCACCCGCAAGGAAATTAAGGACCACTGGCGTCTCGGCTGTCAGTGCAAGGTCAAGGGTGACCTTGGCATCAAGGTGCCCGAGAGCGTACTCGGCGTCAAGGAATGGGAGTGCACCGTCATTGGCAACAAGAACGTCGCTACTTTCATCAAGGAGTACAAGGTTGCTCTGCCTCCAGGAGAGCACATGGACTTCGAGCCCGGTTCCTACGCACAGATCCGTATTCCCGCATTCGACTGCATCGACTACGACAAGGACTTCGACAAATCCCTCATCGGCGACACCTACCTGCCAGCATGGGAGAAGTTCGGACTCTTCCCGCTCAAGTGTAAGAACCCCGAGCCCACCATCCGTGCCTACTCCATGGCCAACTACCCCGACGAGGGCGACATCATCACCCTCAACGTCCGTATCGCCACACCGCCCTTCAAGCCGAAGGATCAAGGCCCTGGCTTCATAGACGTCAACCCGGGTATCGCTTCATCCTACATCTTCAGCCTCAAGCCCGGCGACAAGGTCACCATGTCAGGCCCTTACGGCGAGTTCCGTCCACAGTACGGCACAGGTCGCGAGATGATTTGGGTCGGCGGTGGTGCCGGTATGGCTCCCCTGCGCGCACAGATCATGCACATGCTCAAAGGCCATGGCGTCAGCGATGAGGATCGCCGTCGTCCCATGCACTACTTCTACGGTGCACGCGCCCTCGAAGAGGTGCCCTTCCTCGACGACTTCCTCGCCCTGGATAAGGAGTTCGACAACTTCCACTTCCATCTCGCACTCGACCGTCCCGATCCCAAGGCCGATGCAGCAGGCATCAAGTACACCCCGGGCTTCGTGGCACCCGTCATGGGCGACACCTACCTGAAGCAGCATGAGGAGCCCGAGGACTGCGAGTACTACCTCTGCGGACCTCCAATGATGGCCAAGACCGTCCTCGACCTGCTCCACAGTCTCGGCGTCGAAGACGACATGATCCGCTTCGACAACTTTGGCGGTTAGCGAGCGCCATGAGAGCTTGCTCTCAAATGGCCGAGCGTAGCCAAAGTCAACAACGTTACCTTTGGCGGTTAGCGAGCGCCATGAGGGCTTGCTCACAAATGGCCGAGCGTAGCCAAAGTCAACACTGTTAACTTTTGGCGGTTAGCAAGAGCCATAAAAACAACTAAAGCACCTTACTTCTTTCTTGAAAATCCGCAAGGAGAGTAGGGTGCTTTTTTTTAAATACATATAGCCTATGAATAGTCACGACAATAAAACAGCTAAACCGACTGTCGCCAAGGAGGGCAACTGCAATTCCGGACCGAAGAAGCAGAAGAAAACCAATGGCAGCAAGCAGGGCACAAAGCCTAAAGAGCAGAACCAAGCCAAAGGCAAGTTGTGGATCATCGCTGCCATCGTGGTCGCTTTGCTCCTGGTTGGCGGGCTAACCTGGTATTGGGTCAGTAGGAATGCTATCGAAGACGAGCCGCAGCAAGACGCTGTAGTCCCGGAGTTACAGCGTCCACAGTCGCCCCTCGACCTCTTCCTCGACAGCCTTACGGAGCAAGAAAAAGACTCGCTCCGCTACTACGAGATTGAAGAAATCCCCGAATACTAACTTCTTATCCTCGTCATAAAGATAAATGAAACACATTCTCTTCTTCCTTTTCACACTCCTTGCAGCTATTCCGTCATCAGCCCAGACTCAGGCTTCAGACTCTCTACAGAATCGCTTCCTTGAGACTAAAGTTCAAGAAATATCTAATCGACTGCAGTTCACCGATGACCAGAAAGCGCAGTTTACGCCCGTCTATCGCCGCTACACCGAAGCGATGATAGCAGCCTGTGATGGATATCAAAAGCCTGTGCATCCTTCTACAAGTCAAGAGGCAGCTGCCAACATTCGCAAACACTTGGAGGTGCAGCAGCGCTTGCACGGCATACGACTCCGCTTCGTTGATGAGTTTGCCGCAGTACTTAACCCTCAGCAGATGTCGCGCCTATTCAGTCTCGAGAATATGGTGCAGCGCAAGGTGAAGGCAGCCATGAGCCCTGCGCGCCCACACTCTTCCCATCCAGCACGCAAAGCCTCTTTCAACAATCGTCCGGCATGGCAGTCGCAACCACCCGCGGCCAAACTTCCCGGAAGACTCCTTGGCAAGCATAGCCACCAGCGTCAGCGCATTTTCAACGGTGTTAAACTTCCCAAAGAGCCTCACGTACACAAGCATGATGCTGGCGCAACGGAATCAGTTCACAGCCATTGACAGCGTAGGCTATTCTACGCGCCCTTCTCTGCCGTCGGTACGGACAACAGTAAGCATCCGATAAACT
>FLNY01003310.1_pt1 | contig 13211 bp, 10 predicted proteins | sample 1140381 | NCBI WGS metagenome assembly FLNY01 (sample SAMEA3878172, study PRJEB12797) | bioreactor metagenome | biome: Moose rumen | place: Sweden | collected 2011-10
GGGGCACCTAAGAACTTTGCATTCCGAGGACGTTTGATGCCAGAATTGGTACAGGCATTACGCAACATTGGTGAGCATAACATCACTCAGGATGTTGAAGCGAGGATTGGACAACTATTTACGGAAACACCTGAGACTGACACCATAGAATATGATTTATTGTTGGCTCCTGTATGGATGCGACAAGTTATAAAGAAAGGAATAAAGCAATGAGTAAATGGATTGATTTCTCGCTCGACGAGCGAAAGGCGATGATACAAGGTGTGGTCGAAGCACGGCAAATTGATGAAGCAGCTGCCGAGAAAGACTGGTGGGTAACGGCAGTGTTGTATGCCCTTTTTCACACCAGTGTATCAGAATATCTGTTGTTCAAGGGTGGCACAAGTCTCAGTAAAGGCTGGGATATTATCAACCGATTCAGTGAAGATATAGTTCTTCCACACGTTAAGCTGAAATACACGCCAGCATCATTCGTTGTGTAAAATTCTTTCTCATATCTTTCTGTTTTAAAGTTTATTTTCTAAATTATGCTGCATATATAAGTCTTTTTTCAAATACAACCAAATATTATAGTAGTTTTTTCCGTTTTTTTATTTTTTTTATTTTCTAAAAGCAAATAAATGGCGCAATTGTTGGGAGTTTGGAAAAAAGGCCGTAACTTTACACCCAAATTTGTATAACTCAAAACAAAAGAAGCAATGAAACACATCATGACTATGATTGCAGGCGCAACAATGGCAGCCCTATTCTGCACCGCCTGCGACAGCAAACAGGAAGCAACGTTAACCGCATCAGGCCTGAACCCAACGGCTTTCGACACCATTATCAACGAGAAGCCCGTGAAGCTCTTCACCCTGAAGAATAAAAATGGTATGGAGGTATGTATCACCAACTTCGGTGGTCGTGTGGTGTCGCTGATGGTGCCCGACAAGAATGCCCAGTTGCAAGACGTTGTCTTAGGATTCGACAACATCCGGCAATATGCCGACACCGTGAATTCGCCCAGCGACTTCGGTGCCAGCATCGGACGCTATGCCAACCGCATCAAGGACGGCAAAATCAAAATCGACGATACTGAGTATCAGCTGCCCCGCAATAACTTCGGACATTGTCTGCACGGCGGTTTTAGCGGATGGCAATACCAGGTGTATGAAGGAACGCAAGAGAACGACTCAACGCTGCTGCTCACCATCTTGTCGCCCGATGGAGATAATGGTTTCCCCGGTATGGTGAAAGCCACAGTAACCTATATTGTCAGAAATGATAACAGTCTGGATATCAGCTATACAGGCGAAACGGATAAAGCAACCGTTCTAAACATGACCAATCACTCTTACTTCAATCTGAATGGCGATCCTACAAAGAATATCGAGAACCACCTGCTCTATCTCAACGCCTACAACTATACGCCGACCGACGAAACCTTCATGACCAGCGGAAAGATAGAATGGGTGAAAGACACGCCGTTAGACTTCTCGAAGCCAAAAGAGGTGGGAAGCATCGTCAACGACTTCTCGATTGCGGCCATCAAGAACGGCAACGGCATCGACCACAACTGGTGCTTGGAGAGCTATCGCGACGGCAAAGGTAACGACAAGCAGCTGGCTGCCAGCGTCTACTCGCCGCTGACGGGTATCATGCTTGAGGTGTACACCAACGAACCGGGTATTCAGGTTTATACGGGCAACTTCCTCGATGGTTCAGTTACAGGCAAGAAAGGCATCAAATATGAGAAGCATGCCGCTATCTGCCTTGAGACACAGAAGTATCCCGACACGCCCAACAAGCCCGAATGGCCCAGTGCTCTGCTGAAACCAGGCCAGCGCTACACTTCACATTGCATCTACAAGTTTGGCGTGGTCAAAGAGTAGTCATGCACAAAGACAGAATTGTATTTTTGGATTGGCTGCGAGTGGCAGCTTGCCTGATGGTGATGGGTGTGCACAGCATAGAGCCGTTCTATCTGGGCGAGGGTGGCACGCTGATTCTGAACGAAGCCAATGGCGTGTGGTCGACGATGCTCGACTCCGCCCTTCGTGCGGCCGTTCCATTATTCATTCTGACCTCCAGCTATCTGCTTTTCCCCGTGAAGTCATCGACTGAGACGTTTCTCCGTCGAAGACTTTCACGCGTGGGATGGCCGTTGCTCGTATGGGTGATGCTCTATGCACTCATCCCGCAATATGGAACCAACTGGCACGACTACGACTTCGGTGGCAATTTCCTACATGCCCTGCTTAATTTCCCCGATGCCGCCGGCCATCTGTGGTTCATGTTCATGCTCATCGGCGTATATCTGGTCATGCCCATTTTCTCTCCTTGGATAGAAAAGGTGTCGAAACGAGGTGAGCAAGCCTTCCTGTTGCTCTGGCTCTTCACCACGACAATCGTATTCTGGCGCGAACTGGCTATGCTCGTATTTGGTCAGCATAGGGTTTGGGGAGAAGCTTTCTGGAACGAATACGGTTCGTTCTACTATGTCAGCGGCTTCATGGGATATGTCGTTTTGGGACACTATCTGAAGAAATATGTGCCTGAAATGAACTGGAAGCGTACACTCTGCATTGCCCTGCCCTTATGGATCGTGGGGTATGGCATCACGGCTGGATGGTTCTGGACTGCTATGCCCAAGTCGTTCCCCGTGCGAGATGACATTCTTTTAGCGGTTTACATGGAGAACAGCTGGTGCTTCTGCACCATAGGCGTTGTGCTCACCACCATTGCCTACTTTCTGGTTGCCCGGAAGTTCGTGGCCGACGGCCAGTTCTATAGGCATCTGATTGTTCCCCTTTCGCGATTGAGTTTCGGTATGTATCTCATCCATATCTTTGTGCTGACCGCCGTGTTTAGTCTATTGAGCCAGTGGCTCTCTGGCATGAATGCCTGGGTGGGCACGCCGCTCATCATCGTGATGACGGCCACACTCACGTTTATCATCTCTGCCTTATTGACAAAACTTATCTCCTATCTGCCGTTTAGCCGTTACATCATCGGCGAATGAATATTATTTATCAAGTAAGTCCCTACTTTAAATAATCAGCAATGGAAAGTCTTAAGAAGTTTTTTCGTGCAATAGTCACATATTTCTATGTGCCTTTGGTGCTGACCATCCTCTTTAGTTTAGGTAGTTGCTCATCCATCATGTACGATTTTGAGGATTACTTCGGCATCTGCCTTTTCCTTTTGTTGGCCTCTGTGGCCGTTCAGCCATTCATCGTGATTGCCGCTCTGCTACAAAGGCGATGGCTCATCTCTGGATTGGCTTTTCTGGGGTTGGTTGTCTCAGCTGTTCTTACTATGTTCACCATAGTCGCTATTGCCGCAGGGCAACATCACCCTCCAGTGTTTAACGATTTGGATGATATAGTTGATACGCTTGCTGTGGATGACTCCCTCTACGTAGACACCATTGAGGTGGTTGAGGATACACCGTAAACGATACTAAACACTAAAACGCCAAGACGCAAAGCTTTGATGTTGCATCAAGAAACTTTGCGTCTTGGCGTCCTTGTATTATTCTATGCTTCTATTCCTTGGGTACACCCAGCAGATGCTCTGGCACTACGGCAAAGAAAGTGAGATCTTCCGTGCCTTTGTTCATGAGCGTGTGTTCCTTGTCCATCGGGCAGTAGTGTACATCGCCGGGGCGAAGTATTTCCTGCTCTCCTTCGTAGATACAGGTACCTTCACCACTTAAGATGTAAAACACTTCGCTGTTTCCCTCATGACGATGCAGTCCAATGGAACATCCCGGGCGCAACTTACCCATCATGATCTTCACTTTTCCGTCAGAATACTGCTTCATGATGTACATTCCCTCACCTCCCTTGAAGTTGGGAATGATACCTTCTGCTATGCGATTAAAGTCTATTTTCATTTCCTATTTAATTTGTCAACTAAAACTAAATCAGAATGTATACTTTAGCGAGAGCTGTCCGCGCCAGCGGCTATAGTAGTCGCTTGGCGTGCGCAGGCTGTAGTCGCCAGCATGCAAGAACTGGAACTTGCCTTCGCCACTATATGTGACGGGCGAGAGGAACTCGCTGCTGTAGCTTGAGCTATATGTGCGTCCCCAATCCTTGTTCAGGAGATTAGCCACATTCATGATATCAAGCGAAAGCTCCAAGGCATTCTTTTGCTGACCCACGCGGAACTGGAACTTTTCGGCAACATGCAGATCAAAATGACTCTCGAAGGGCAGGTTGTCGGCATAGCGCTTGTAGTATTCGCCGCGGTGGTCGCGGATATACCGTGTGCTACCCAGCCACTGCTTGAAGTTGGCGAGCTGCTCTTCTGCCGAATACTGACTGTTGGCCACGAACGTCATCTGGTCGGCCTGTTCGTCGGTAGGAATAAACATCAGGTCGTTGCCACGACCATTGTCGCCGTTCAAGTCGTTATAATAGATAAGTGAATAGGGCGAACCGCTTCTTCCCTCATAGATGATACCGATGGTTGTGCGCAGGCACTTTGCATGACCATAGTCGAGATGATAGAAAGCCGATGCCTTCACCATGTGCGGAATGTTGAATGCACTGTTACCCATCTCCGGACGGCTTGAGTTCTGATAGGTATGCGTATTGTTCCAGTTGCTCGATGCAACCGACGATGTGATGCTGGCCATAGAGCGCGAACGTGTATAAGTATAGCTGGCCATCAGGTCTAAACCAAAGTCGAAGTGCTTCTCTGCCTTCAGCGAGAGGTTGTAGGTGTAGCCCTTCGATGTATTCTTAATCAGGTAGATGGCATTGAAGGGAGTTCCATTGGTACTGCGCTGATACATGGGGCGCGTGTCCCAAGGCATACCATAAGTCTCACCGAATGTCTTACCCGTCATCTCGTATGCCAGATTCTCATAATAGACATCGTTCAGATTCTTCGAGTAGATGGCTTCAACGGTCCAGTTGATACCGAGCAGGCGGAAGTCAACAGCAAGGTTGGCACGCAAGTTCTGTGCGAACTTAAAGTCCTTGTCGAAGATGTTCACCTCTTGCGAACCGCTGCTGGCCAGACGCTGTCCGTTCTCCCATTGGCGGTCGGGATCAAGAATCAGTTCAACGCTCTTCGAATTGCTGGTCTGGTACTTCGACAACTGGATACCAGTGTTGGAGAAACTGTTGCTCAACCAGACGAAGGGGATGCGGCCCGTGAAGATACCCACACCACCGCGAACGATAAGCTGATTGTTGTTGAAGGCATCCCAACGGAAGCCTACACGTGGACTGATGAGCGGATTCTTCGACAGACGACGATTGGTCTGAACATCCCATCCACGCTGGGTGGCATAGCTATTGAACTCGACGTTTGCCACAGGGGAGTCAAAGAAGAGGGGCACCTCAATGCGTGCACCGTATGTAAGTTGCAGATTGTTGGCCACGCTCCACTTGTCTTGCAAGTAGAAGCCCAGCTGTCCTGCGCCGAACTCTGCTGCCCAACGCGGGTCACCCGTCACGTCTACATTCGCTTGATTGAAGTAGTAGGTGGCAATTTTCGTGCCGTCGGGCGTTCCAGCCATGTAGCCGTCGTAATACGTATTGAAGTCGTCGGGACTGTTGAAGTAATAGCAGCCATAGAGGTTCTGGATGAAGAGGTTGCGGAACTTGTAGAACTCGTTGTGCGTACCCAATGTGATTGTGTGGTCGCCAGCGAGCAGCGTCAGGTTGTCTTCAATGGTATAGATGTCCTGATCGAGGGCATTAGCCATTGAACTGTACTCATTACCGATGTTGACCGTAGCCGACGACTTAGGATCGGTGGCAGGCACATTGCGAACGGTTACACCCGGGAAGGCTGCACCCGAAGTACGCTTGTCGCGAACACGCACATAAGAAGCACGGAACTCATTGCTCAGCGTCTGCGACAGGCGACTCTGCAACTCGGCGATAAAGGTATTGGTCTGTGAGGCAAACTCGTAGGGATGGTCGTTGGTGTTGGCTGTCAGTCGGCCACCTATACCCAACAGTTGCTTGGCGTCGACGATACTCCAGCGGGCCGTCAGTTTGTTAGCTTCGTTAATGTTCCAGTCGAGCTTCAGTCCGGCTTTGTCGCTCTCGATATATTTATCGGGAGCGGTATAAATGCCGTTGTATTCAAAGCCCTGCATAGCAGCCATTTCCTTCACCTTGTCGAGAATGTCATAAGCCACATCAGCATCCACGAGCGAACCATCCGTACCCATACCGTACTGGCTGGGATACTGCTTCTTCGACTTCTCGTAGTTGGCAAAGAAGAAGAGCTTGTCCTTCACGATGGGACCGCCGAGGGTGAATCCATAGCGATACTCCTCTTCATCGTCGTAAGGCTGTGCGTAAGTGCCATCGAGGTTCTTGTAGTGGCGGCCGATAAGTTGTTCGTTCATGCCGTGACCGTAGACTGAACCGTGGAACTGATTGGCACCACTCTTGGTAATGGCATTGATGGCACCACCTGTGAAACCACCCTGCCGAACGTCGAAGGGTGCAATATTGATGTGAATCTGCTCAATCGTTTCCATCGAAACAGGCTGAGTACCGGCCTGTCCGCCGTTTGAACCATTGCTGGTCAGGCCAAACACATCGTTGTTCATAGCACCGTCGATTTGGAAAGAGTTGTAGCGGTTGCTCGTACCGGCAAACGACATCGAACCACTCTGCGCATTGGTTGCGATGTAAGCGTTCATACGGGCGATGTCGGCAATACTCTGCGACATCGTCGGCATGTTGTTAATCATGTCGGCATTGATACTCTGCGCAGCACCCATTTTGGTAGCATCGAGCCCTGCACGTGCAGTCACAACCACTTCTTGCAGCAACTCCGCGCTTTCGTGCATCTTGCAGGACAAGTCTTGCGTTTCGCCCAGTTGCAGGTTGATGTTCTCGAACATCACAGGCTCGTAGGCGATGTAGGTGATTTCCACTGTGTACGGTCCGCCCACGCGCATACCCTGTATGTTGAAGCGTCCGTCGTGATTTGTAACAGCACGATAAACAGTACCCGACGGCTCGTGCTTGGCCGTGATAGTAGCTCCGATGACGGCGTCCTTCTCGAAGGTCACCTTACCGGCCATACCCGAGGTCGTAATCTGGGCTTGTGCCAACCCTGTTGCCATCAATAGCATGGCAAACAGGAAGAAAACTTTGTTTCTCATACTTGATTCTTTAAATGAATTAATTTTGTGCAAAGGTACAAATAAGAAAGAACAATACAAAACAAAAAAGGTATTTTTTTGTGGTTTTCAAACGAGAATACAAAAAAAGATGCTATCTTGGCAACGAGAATAAAGGATAAGGACGAATAGAAGAATACAAGATAGCTGAGGTGGCACTCTCGTCAGGATTCTCCAACGAAACGACTTTCTTCCGAGCTTTCAAAAACATCACGGCTCTACATCATGCGCTCGGCCAAAGGACGTTTGCAAGGCAAGAATGGCCGCAAGGTGGTGGTGAGATAGCTTTCCACCTTGCGGTATGACACTCATCGAACCCGCACTTCTATATATAAAGTATCCCCTGCACTCACTTCTGAGGCAGGGGATTCTTTTGTTATGATCGGGCGAATCAGTACACTTCGCCGTGTTGCATCTCTTGCTTGTCTATTTTCTTCTTGTCGAGCGAATACCAGCAGTAGGCGATATAGGCGAGTACGAAGGGGATGAGCAGCGAGACGACGGCCATTGTGCGCAGCGTGAACTCACTGGAGCAGCTGTTCTGAATGGTCAGCGACGACTGCAAGTCGGCGTTCGAGGGATAGTAGGCCGTATTGTTCCAACCGGCAAGGAGCAGCAGCACCAATACCGTGAGTACCACTCCGATGCCCGTGGGCCAGATGCCGCGGATGTAAGTCTTGCTCACGATGGTCTTGACGATGCCGAAGAGCACCAGCACCACACCTATTAATAATATAATAAGGAGGGGCCACATCGCAATGAGGTTGTGCAGATACTTCATCGGTTCCATGAAGATGGTGCCGTCGTCGGGGTTCACGGCATAGCCATCTTTCAGCAACGTGCGGATGAGGAAGGCCAGGAAGAGGATGAGGAACACCACGGTGCAACCCACCAGGCGCACAGAGGCGCGCGAACGGATGTTCTCGTCGTTGACGTTGTTCATCACGTAGAGGATGCCCAGGATGCGTGCCAGGAAGAACACGGCGAATCCGAGGATGAGGTTCCACGGGTCGAGCAGAGCATCCAGTCCATTGGAAGCATTAGCCCACCGGCTGATGATGGGCACCCCCTCTAACTCCCCCTCAAGGGGGAGAACAAGTGAGAGGTTGGACTTCTCAATCAGGAAGTTGCTTCCATCGAAGAAGGTGGCCACAGCACCGCCAATGAGCAGCGGGCCGATGATGCCATTAATCACCAAGCACCACTGGAAGGTCTTCGGACCGAGGAAGTTGCCGAGCTTGTTCTGAAACTCATAGCTCACGGCCTGCAGCACGAACGTGAAGAGAATGATCATCCACAGCCAGTAGGCTCCACCAAACGAGGTGCTATAGAACAAGGGGAACGATGCAAAGAAGGCACCGCCGAAGGTGACGAGGGTGGTGAACGTCAGTTCCCACTTGCGCCCTGTGGAGTTGAGTATCATGCGCCGCTCTTCGGGTGTGCGGCCTAAGCTCAGTATCAACGAATTGGCTCCCTGCACGAACATCAAGAACACGAGGAGTGCCCCGAGCAGGCTCACGAGGAACCACCAATAATGTTGCAAAAACGAATAGGTTATCATGACTTCGGTCCTTTCTTTATTTGTTTAAACATGATGTTGAGTTCCACGGCGAGCATGGTGGTGAACAGCACGAGGAAGATGAAGAATGTCAGGGCGACACTGCCAGAGGGGATATCGCTGACCGATGCGCTGACGGGCAGCATGTCCTGAATGGTCCACGGCTGACGGCCAAACTCTGCCACAAGCCATCCGCTCTCACTGGCGATGTAAGCCAGCGGAATCATCAAGATGGCCAGCATATAGTGCCACTTGCCGAGGGCGCTGATGTCCTTCTTGTACGACATGAACAGCACGACGGCAAAGAAGAGGATGAGCAGACAGCCCACACCCACCATGATGCGGAAAGCCCAGAAGTTAACGGGTACATAGGGTACCAGTTCAGCCTTGTCCTTGATGTAGCCATAGCCGAAATACTGGAAGTTGTCGTCGATGATCTTTCCCTGCACTTGTGCCTCCTGCTCGTTGCCTTCGGCCTTCGCCTTGCGATAGGCAGCAAGGGCTGTGATAGCTTTCTGTCCGCAAGCTTTCTTCTCTTCGAACGAAGGTTCATGTGTGCCGTCTGGCCGTGTGTAACCGTTGAGCAGGTCGTTGATGCCTGGCACATAACCATGAATGTCGCGCGTGGCCATAACAGAGAGTCCGTATGGCATAGCGATGCGCAGAGGCGGTTCTTCTTCTGTGGTATAGTCGGGCTGCTTGAAGGGGTTCACCCATGCCACCATTGTGAGACCCTGATCGGTGCCTCCGTTGTAGAGAGCTTCCATTGCTGCGAGCTTCATGGGTTGCTTATCTGCCACCTGCTCGCCAGAGAGGTGACCGGTGGCTCCTGCCAGCAAAGCGGCAATGAGCCCCACAGCAGCACCGATCTTGATGCTCTTCACGGCCATTTCCGTTTCGCGCTTCTTCATCAAATACCAGCAAGAAACGCCCACTACGAAGACAGCACCGATAATCCAGGCCGAGATAACGGTGTGGCAGAACTTCATCACAGCGAAGGGCGAGAGGGCCACATCGAAGAACGAGACCATCTCGTTGCGTACGGTGTCGGCATTGAATTCACAACCCACGGGGCATTGCATCCAGGCATTGGCCACCAGAATCCACCAGGCAGAGATGGTAGCGCCCAGTCCGGTGAGCCATGTACTGGCCAAATGGAACCCTTTGGACACTTTGTTCCACCCAAAGTACATCACGGCCACGAAGGTCGACTCCATAAAGAAGGCCACGATGCCTTCGATGGCCAGCGGTGCGCCAAAGATGTCGCCCACGAACCAGGAGTAGTTAGACCAGTTGGTGCCGAACTCAAACTCCAGGATGATGCCCGTGGCCACACCCATCGCGAAATTGATACCGAAGAGCTTCTGCCAGAACTTGGCTGTGTCTTTCCAGAAGCGCTTCTTCGTGCGGTAATAGCACGTTTCCATGATGCCCATGATGACGGCTAAGCCGAGTGTTAAAGGCACAAATAGCCAGTGGTAGATGGCGGTGAGGGCGAATTGCGCTCTCGACCAGTCAATGGTACCGGCGTCGATGTTCATTAATAATTCATTCATTGGCTATAGATATTTGTTTGTTAGTAAATTAGTCTTGAACATCACTTGACGACGACCTTGCGGCCATTCTGGATGAAGATGCCCTTCTGGGGTGTTCCGCTGACGCGACGGCCTTGCAGGTCGTAGACGGGTGTTGGGTGATGGGTGATGGGTGATGAGGGATACTGCGAGATGCCGGTGGGCTTTTCGTCGGAGACTATCACGATGGTGCCCTTATAGACGGGGTCTCCATAGAAGGTTGCGTCACAGATGCACTTGCTGCCCTCGTCGAAGAAGTATCTGCTGTCGGCAAACTGGCAGTTTTCAAGTTCCATGTAGTCAAGGTTTTTGGTGACCTGGTATTTGCCGTTGCTCGACAGCTTGACATCGGCATAGCTGAACGTCACGCCCTGTGCTTCGTTTGACGCATCGCCGTAGATGGCACCCCCCACGCCATTGAGCGTGAGATCGGCATAGTTGCAATAGAGCCATGTGTAGTCTCTGTCCAACTTCACGGCCACGCCCATATCGACATCGGTCGTAAGTTTACCGTTTCCTTGGATAAAAATGTCGTCAAGCAGCCAGAAGCAGTCCTCGGTGGTGTTGATGTAGTTGTCGCCCACCACCTTGACGGTAAGCCCGCCGCGTTCGCTCGAGAGGAAACTGTTGTTGGAGAAGTGTCTGACGTTGTTGAGCGTCAGTTCGTTGTTATCAGGGTCGTAGGAAATGGTACCCTCTTTAAGTCCTTCAGGCACGATGCTCGTGTAGTTGCGGTCTGTAACGGCATCGCTCTCGATGTAGAATCCGAACGAATTGCCCGGCTTCACGACGACATAGCCGTAAGATGGGTCGCCCTTCCAGTTGCAGATATTATTCTCGTTGAGCATACCGAAGACGGGCTGGTCGATGTAACAGTCGTTGACATTAAACTGGGCAATGCCGTTCACGGTGGCCACGCCTGTAGCATAAGTAGGCGTCATGAAGAGATAGGAGTTCGTCACGTTGACGTATGGGTAGCCGTCGCCCGAGATGGCCCCCCCACGACTGTCGAGATAGAGCGAAGTGTTGTTGATGTAGAGGTCCCAGTATTCCAGTCGGATGGCTTCCTCGTAGTTGGATGTGATATTCAGTGAACCAGGGCCTTCGATGTGCGTATTTTCGCTGGCATAGATACCCGCGCTGTTGCAGTTGAACTCGTTTTCGCCGATGAGTTTGATGATGAGTCCACGGATGCCGTTGTTGCCCACACCCCAGTCATCGTTTTGGCTGGTCTGAATGACCGCATCTTCGAGGGTGAGCGTCTTGGTGGCGAGGTCGTAAGACACGCGTCCATCCTTGATTGCCGGGAAGGAGATGTTCTTCACCTTTGTGCGCTGCACAGGCCATCCAGCCACGCGAAGTCCGTAGACGTTGCCCACGGTGTAGGAACTCATATTGTCAAACCAATCGTTCCAGATGCTGTTCTGGTAAGTCTGTGCGATGTCCGACGAGCTGGCGTTGTAGCCTTCGTTCGGGATGTAGAGCGTGCGGTAGGGTGCTTCACCTTGACACCCGAAGGGTAATACGCCTGTGGGAATATCTTCTGGCTGGATCCATTCTGTGTAGACGGAGACGAGATTTAAATTATCAATGAAAGCATTCTTGCCGATGCTCTTCACCGTTGAAGGGATAGTGACCGCCGTGATCGGAGTGCAGTCGAAGCAGTAATCGCCAAGACTGGCGCAGAAGTCAGGAATGACATACTCGCCACCGCGCCCACCTGGAAAGGCTGCGAGTTCGCACTTATCATCGTCGAGATAGCGGAAGAGTACGCCGTCCTCGGAGAACGTCTTGGTGTCACCTCCACTATATTTTGAACTGATGTCAGTTACATGGGTGCAATAAGCGAACACGCCGCCGTAGACATCAACGCTACTGGGCAGTTCCACATTGCTCAGCTTCGTGCAACCGGCGAAGCCCCAGCGGCCGATATACTCCAGCCCATCATTGAAATACACGTCCTCCAAGGCCAGACATCTCTGGAAGGCCTGACTTTCTATCCGACGGAGTGTGGAGGGCAGTTTCATATAGGAGTCGTAGCTGCCGTTGTCGTTGGTGCAATAGAGCGCCACGCAGTTGCGGAAGGCTTGCGCCCCGATGGTCTTCAGTCCTTCGGGCAGATGGACGGCCAGGAGATTGTCGCAATCTCTGAAGGCTTCTTCTTCGATGAACTCGATGTTGTCGCCCATATAGGACACCTCTTGGAGGGATGTCAATCCTTTGAAGGCTCTTTTGCCGATGCCTACGATGCGATAGGTCTTGCCCTCATGGGTCACCTCGTTTTTTATCCAAAAAGCTTGAACGTCTTGGACACCACCGAGGGTGTTCAGATAGCCTTCGTCTTCTCGAGAGATAATCTTCACGGTGGCATCCGCCTCGCTCACCACCTCGAAGTTGCAATACAAATCGTCGGTTGGCGTTACAAGGGCATAAGCCATCCACCGGTCGCCCACATTAGCTTGCGCTGACAAGCCCATGAAGAGCATAGTCAAGATAAACACATGGCGCCAAGCGCATTTCCTACCAAGATTGTCGTAGTGATTTTCCATTTTTTGTACGTTGTTAAAGATTATTGTCTATGGTTGTCAGTTGCTCCGACACGAAGTCGGCCTCATGGCCTTTCTCCGAGTGTTGCTTCAGGAAGTTGGGGAAGAAGAACACCTTCAGAATGGCGAACATGATGAAGAGTTTGATAGCGATGATGAGCCAGAGCGTCTTGCCCAGCTTCATGTGGCGGAAACCGTCGTAATAGAGGTCGAAGGCCCGATACCAAAACCCATCCTTATTCATAAGCATAATATTTTGTGCAAATTTAATAAAAACATTTGAAACAGCCAACAAATTTTACAACTTTTAGCATAACCTTCGATTTTGCCATATTGATAAAAAGGGAATTCCGCCGCCGCTTCAAGTAATGCATATATTTTTCAAAATT
>FLNY01004437.1_pt1 | contig 13199 bp, 11 predicted proteins | sample 1140381 | NCBI WGS metagenome assembly FLNY01 (sample SAMEA3878172, study PRJEB12797) | bioreactor metagenome | biome: Moose rumen | place: Sweden | collected 2011-10
AAGGTCAACTCATTGATGCCAAGATCCAAGGCAGAGATGAGTGCTTCCGACTGAGACTTGAATCCTTCGTCGGAATATCTGTTGTCGAAGATGGAGGTGGAGCGAGTCTCTGGGAAAATGACGTGCAACTTGGTGGTCAGCCACAGGAATGCATCCGTCATCTGACTGTTCTTCACCACATCGTGCTTAGTCAGAAGCAGCTCATTACCTTTCAGCAGATTATCTTCCAAAAGGGAGATCAACAATTTGTTCTTTGCCTCGTCCTTTTTGTTGCCTGCTAACTTAATGTTAGTCTTGCCTGTCTGTGTATCATACTTACGCTCAAACACGCAAACGGGTTTCTTGACGGTAGAATACAACCATTCTTCCATGCAGAGCGTGCCGCAATAGCTCACTCCGTATGAATACTGGTCGGACTCGGTGCCAAATTCCACTTCAATGGAAACTGGCATTTCCTGGTCGTTGTATTTGTTGGCATCCCTGAAAGCCGTGGGAGGCAAACTGCCCATAGCCACCATGGTCTGGAGGCGGCCAAGTGCCTTTACCAGACACGACTTGCCAGCGCCATTGGCACCATAGATAACTGCCGTGCGCAACACATTGGTACCACGGCCCTGGCTGTGGACATGCCAGGCCTTTCTGCGGACATTCGATGACGGCAACATATTGAACTCCGTTTCCTGTCCGTATGACCTAAAATTCGTCGTTACAATCCTAATAAGCATAGCGAATCGTATTAATTTTGCTGCAAAGTTACGAAATATTCGTCATAGAACATTATTTTTGCTAATACTTTTTGAATACTTTAACCGTTTTGTGCGAAAATAGCTCGTTGTTTTATATTTGGGTGGCATTATATACGAGAAAACAGGTTGAATTGATGTGTTCAGCGCAATTATTTCGCAAGTTGTTTTTATATTTGTACCAATGACTGACTGTTTTTGAGTCTTTCATTGCACGTGTCTTGTACTTTTGTAAGAACCACCTTCAGAAAATGCACAGATACGCCGATTTTGAGGTTTACAAAAGTTAAAAATGTTAATTTTGTGAATTCCTCGCCCTCTACAGAATCCACGTCATCACTTTTCTACCGTTTAACACGTAAACAGTTGAAATAAAACGGTTTGCAAATTCTCTTATGTAGGATGACTGCCCTTATTATCCGAACACAATCATTTGTTTATCTTGATAAAAGTGCATTTTATGGACTGGACGAGAGCACGGTTATTTACGCAGAAGAATCTCAGATAAATACAATAAAAGAGTTATTTAAAGGTTTGGTATTACCTCTTAGCGAATACGAAGCCAATAATATATTTACATCTCAAGAAGAATGCAATGCATACAAAGAAGAGATAATATATAATATGTCAGGTCAAAGACTATCAACTATTCCTGAGAAAGGAATTTATATCTATAAAGGAAGGAAAATAATAGCACCATAAACCAAGTCTTTATTGAACACCAAAGAGGGTGTGTCAATTGACACACCCTCTTTTTATATATGATGTAATATAGAATTACTCCGCGCGGAGAGTATAACGCTTGAAGTCCACCACAGTGAGGTCCTTGTCGATGCTCTTGAGGTAGTCGGCCACAGAGACTTTGCTGTCGTCGATATAAGCCTGGTTGAGCAGACATACTTCCTTGTAGTATTTGTTGAGACGTCCCTGGGCAATCATCTCAATCTTAGTCGCGTTGAGGTTCTGACGCGCGCTCTCACCCACGGTAGCGATGATTTCACGAGCCTGAGCACCCTGCTCCTCTGTGATATATCCCTTCGTGATGTTAGAGTTGATGTGGTCGTCGCTGTCAACGTGGTTCGGGTTGATGCCAGCCTTCTTGAGCTGAACCTCGATAGCCTTCTTCACCTCGTCTTCCTTAGTCTTGTCGATGATAGCAGCGAGCTCCTTAGCCTTGTCCTCGTCAGAGATTTTGCTCTCGTCGAGTGCTACAGGCGACATGGCAGCCACCTGCATGGCGATACCCTTAGCCACCTCATCAGCGCAGTCCTTATTGAATGCCACGAGTGTGCAGAGGAAGCTCTGGTTCATGTGGTTGTAAGCCACCACCTTCTCACCTTCAACGGTAGCATAGCCGTCGAGCTCCATCTTCTCACCAGTTACGCCAGAACGGTTCACAACAGCCTCGGCAGCAGTCACGCCGTCGACGTCGAGGTTCTTCACCTCATCGAGGGTCTTAGCCTTAGCAGCCATCGCAGCATCCATCACCTTATTGGCGAGAGCCACGAAGTCAGCGTTCTTAGCAACGAAGTCAGTCTCACACTTGAGTGCGATCATCGCACCGAACTTACCGTCAACCTTAGCGAGTACACAACCCTCGGCAGCCTCACGGTCGCTACGCTTAGCAGCCACCATCTGACCCTTCTTGCGGAGGATCTCCATAGCAGCTTCCATATCGCCGTTGGCCTCAGTCAACGCTTTCTTGCAGTCCATCAAACCAGCCTGGGTCTTCTGACGGAGTGCATTGATATCTTGCAATGTAATAGCCATTATATTTACGATTTACTGATTTACAATTAATTGATGAATAATTCAGGATTAAGCCTCTTCTGCAGGTGCTTCCTCAGCAGCTGGAGCCTCTTCTGCAACAGGAGCTTCCTCTACTGCCGGAGCATCTTCTGCAACAGGAGCTTCCTCTACTGCCGGAGCCTCTTCTACTGCTGGAGCCTCTTCTACTACAGGAGCCTCTTCCTTCTTTTCAGCGCGAGCCTTAGACACACGTTTACGAGCTGGTTTGTCAGCTGGAGCAGCCTCTTCACCGGCAGCCTCCATGTCAACCTTCTCAGCCTTACGCTCCTCGAGACCCTCAGCGATAGCAGCGCAGCAAGCATCTACGATTACCTCGATAGACTTGGTGGCGTCGTCGTTTGCAGGGATAACGAAGTCGATGTTAGAAGGGTCGGAGTTGGTGTCGACGATACCGAACACTGGGATACCCAGACGGTTAGCCTCACGGACAGCGATATTTTCCTTCATCACGTCCACAACGAAGAGTGCAGATGGCAGACGTGTGAGGTCAGCGATAGAACCGAGGTTCTTCTCCAGTTTCTCACGCTTACGGCGGATCTGCAGGTTCTCACGTTTAGAGAGCTTGTCGTATGTACCGTCGGCGAGCATCTTGTCGATGTTAGCCATTTTCTTGACAGCCTTACGGATGGTAGGGAAGTTGGTGAGCATACCGCCCGGCCAACGTTCGATCACGTATGGCATGCCTACAGCCGCTGCTTTCTCAGCAACGACATCCTTAGCCTGCTTTTTAGTAGCAACAAAAAGGACGCGCTTACCGCTCTTGGCGATTTGTTTCAGTGCGTCAGCTGCGATATCAAGTTTTGCAACTGTCTTGTGAAGGTCGATGATGTGGATACCGTTACGCTCCATGAAGATATAAGGAGCCATAGCCGGATTCCATTTTCTCTTGAGGTGGCCGAAGTGGCTACCTGCTGCAAGTAATGTTTCGAATGATGTTCTTGCCATAGTGGTTTACTTTCTTTTTAAGTTTTTGTTCAAACCCAACCGGGGAGTAGTTCCCGTTGAAATCTTCCCGGTTTAGATACTAAACGATTAATAATAAATAATGTAAAGATAATCTTAACGTTTGCTGAACTGGAATCTGCGGCGAGCCTTTGGACGACCCGGCTTTTTACGTTCAACAACACGAGAGTCACGGGTGATGAATCCTGCAGCCCGGAGTGCTTTCTTGTCTTCAGCGTTCACCTTCACAAGTGCTCGCGCGATAGCTAGACGGAGAGCCTGAGACTGTCCTGTGAAGCCACCACCGAAGAGGTTCACCTTGATGTCATACTTCTCAGCCACGTCGAGTAGGTTGAGCGGCTGTTTCACAACGAACTGGATAAGTTCTGAAGGGAAATAGTCAGCGAGATCTCGTTTGTTGATGGTGATCTTGCCTGTTCCCTCTTTCATATATATACGGGCAACGGCGCTCTTGCGGCGTCCCAAAGCATTGATTACTTCCATGTTTGTGATTATTTAAGCGCGTTAATATCTATTGTTTTCGGACTCTGTGCAGCTTTGTCGTGCTCTGGTCCCTCGAAAATATAGAGGTTTCCGAGAACTTTTGCACCGAGGCGTCCCTTAGGGAGCATGCCTTTGACTGCATGGCGCAGGATACGCTCATATCCATGAGGTTTCTTTGCCAGATTCTCCATAGAGATCTTGTGCTGACCGCTTGGGTAGCCTGAGAAAGTGATGAGTTCCTTCTCTGTCCATTTCTTACCTGAGAACTGGATTTTCTCTGCGTTGATGATAATCACGTTGTCTCCACAATCCTGGTTAGGAGTGAAGCATGGCTTGTACTTGCCACGTAAAATCTTTGCCACTTTCGCACTGAGACGGCCTACAATCTGGTCGGTGGCGTCCACCACCACCCATTCCTTCTTTGCCTCTTCAGGAGTTGCGAAGTGTGTCTTGAAACTTAAAGTGTTCATTCCTTTTTTTAATTTTCTTTTTTGTTGTTACTAAATTTTCCGCTGATGATTCACGGACCGTGCTCCCGGCTAATAGGACACACTATCCACACACCAACAAAAGACACGCTTCGGGGGCGTATCTACAAAATGGACTGCAAAGTTACGCAATTCTTTTGAATTGACCAAATTAGTTGACTAAAAAAAATGAATAATGTGGAGAAAGTCATCTTCAATTATTCCAAAATAATTTTGGAGTTTAGGAATAAAACGCTAACTTTGCAATTATTAAAAGAAAAAATAGAGAACATGGAGCGATTAGACAAAACAGACTTACAAATCTTACGTGTTTTACAACAAAACGCAAAGCTTACCACCAAAGAGTTGGCTGAGCTGGTGAATTTAAGCACCACTCCCGTTTTTGAGCGTCAGAAGCGATTGGAGCGTCAGGGTTTCATCCGTAAATATGTGGCTATCGTTGATGCCGTTAAGATGGGGCTGGGTTTCGTGGTGTTCTGTAACGTGAAACTCCGTCAGATGAATCACGACATCGCCAAGGAGTTTGAAAAGAGCATCGTGGAGTTTCCTGAAGTGACTGAATGCTACAACACTTCCGGTAATTTTGACTTCCTGCTGAAGATTCACGTGAAGGACATGGCCCAGTACAGAGAGTTCCTTCTCAACAAGCTCGGCACCATCAGCAGCCTGGGCTCTATTGAGAGCACCTTCGTGATGAGTGAGGTGAAACACGAATACGGGGTGATGGTGTGAGAGGTGAGAGCGGAGAGGTTAGAGTTTAGGGTTTAGAGTTTAGGGTTTAGAGGGTTTTATTCGATGATGGCCCCGCAATTGGAGCATCTTCCCTTTTCCTTGAGTTTGGCACCACATTGAGGGCACTGGTACGGACATTTTACATAGCCGTTGTAGAGCACCCACAGGAACCAGACGAAAACGATGAAAAGGAGGTAGCCGATATAGATTTGAGTGGTCCATGATATGATGAGGTAGATAAACATCGACGCCCCGATGATTTCCAACAGATAGACGGCTCCCCGTTTTACCCTGAAGTTGTTGTACACCTCCATCACCAGTGCAATAAACACGACCAGCAAGAGCCACACGATGATTACCAGCAATGCCATCGGCAGTGGCAGCAGGAACGGATTGAGCGTGGGGTGGAAATAATATTCCTGCCAGAATTCCGGTGTAAAATTCTGGATACTCGCATACAGACAAGCCATCAGCGCTACCAACATGATGAAGAGGAACGGGTAGAAAGAGTCCATCTCGTTAATCTTCACCACGTTGAGTTGTTTTTTATTGTAGGCCCGGTGGAGATACAATCCCAGCACCCCCATCAGCAGGAGCGCACCCATCCATAGCAGACGTGTGGCAGTGAGGGAGTCGATCAGCTGTGAGATGTTATCGTTCGGAACGGTATGTTTCAGTAGCGTGCTCTCAGTGATCCACCCCATGGTGAACTGACTGCCAGCCACCTTGATCCACACGGTGTCGGCCGTCACTGAGTCGGTGCGGTTTTCCGGTGTCTGTTCGTCTTCCGGCAATGGTATATGATCTGCTTCGAGGGTAGCCTCATCAAGCGATTTTTTGAGACTGGCATCAGCCTGAGAGAGTTCGATGGAGTCGTTGGGAGCCACCCTGTTCCGCTTGATTTTCACGACCACCAGCATCTCGTCCTTATGCACGAAGCTGGTGTCGTTCATCTCCCCTTCACGAGGCACAAGCCGGATTGAGTCAGCCTTTACGATGAAGTTGTCATTCACCGTATAGTGGTGTGTGAGCCGGAACTCCAGGCTGTCGAGCTGCTCTGGTGTAAGTCGGTTGATATATACTGAGTCGATTCTCACTACCGGCTGGGCCACGGAGTCGGAGTCAACCCCACTTTTCGTGGGTTCGACTTTATTTCCGCATGCCATCAGCGTCAAGCCCAGCATGAATATGTAAATAAGTCTGTTCACGGAAACGCAGTCTGTAAAGTTCAAAGTTCAAATCTCAAAGTTCAAAGTATTCCTGCCATTACATTGATGACAGCCACCACGTCGTTGACATCCACTTTTTCGTCCTCATTCACATCGGCATAACGCCAGACGGTCATCCCGGCCATGTGGTTGATGATGGCCACAACGTCGTTGATATCCACATTCCCGTCCTCATTGACATCGCCTTTCGTCCTCTTCACCAGCAGACGTACGTTGTCGATATAGAGGAGCGTGTTGTTTGCCGCTCCCACACTGGCTGACGCACGGAACCCCGCACTGACAGTGACAGCAGTCGGTTCCTTGAGTTCGAAGTCGTAACACATCAGCTGCCACGACGACCTCTCAGACGGGTAGCGGTAATCTGTCCTCGTACCGATTTTCACGCCTGTGAGTGAGGTGTTGGTGTTGCCGGATGCCGTCACAGTGGTGCCATTGTTCGACACCTCGTTTGTGCATTCATATTTCATGTCGAGCAGAAGGCGGTAAATGCCCGGCTGGAGCGTAACGGTCTGGGTGATGGCGTTGCTGCCTGCCGTCCATGAGTTGAGGACGGTGAGACAGCGTTCGGCGGCAGTCTCGTCGTACATCGGCCTTGCACACTGTGCCGCATAATTCCCTACGTTCGAGGGGCTCACACAGAACATTGTCGTGGAATAAGGCATGGAATACATCCGAGCGAAGTTCGATCCTCCGTTCAGTCCGTTTCCCGCTTTCCATCCTTTCACCGGCAGTATGTTCGGATAGCTGCTGTTTACGGCACTCACCGTATTGACATAACAGGGGTTGTAAGTGGTGTTACCCAGAGTGACATTACCTGTGTCATTCCCATACGTGGAGTCCTCCTCGAAATTTGGGTTTTGAAGGTAAGTATCTGTGATATTCTCATAGCCTTCTGTCAGATTTTCCTCACTGCTACTGGGGAAGGCCCCGCTCTCCACATAGAATTTACCGTCTCTCACACCAACCTTCACAGTTTCTCCCGAAGGAATGTCAGCAGTGCCCTCGACCACCGCGCCGGCGCAGACGATGCTGACTGTTACGTTGGCAGTCGCAGAGCTGTCGTTGCGCAGATATGCGGCAGCCGAGTCGGCGCTGTCTTTGACCGCCGTCAAGTTGTCGCCTTTCACATACACATTCACCACTTCCGCCACTGAATGGTTCACCTCCGCAATGAAATCCGCCGACGCCTTACCGTTTCTGACGGTAGTAGGCACAGAGAAAACCGGGGCGCCCTGTTCGCAAACGATATCCGAGAGTGAGCATTTGCGGTCGCTGAGGAAATTCGCAATCAGGAGATAGTTTGTCTGGTCTGGGTCTGGCACCATCACTCCGTTCCATCCTTCCGGCACCTGTTCTTTAAGCGGTTGCACCTGTTTCGACAGGCTCTTTGTATTTTCCGCGCTGATATTACTGTAATAGACGATATTGCGACGGTCCACCACATCACCCGCATTCACGTTGCGGCTCTGTGCAGCATACGACGGATAGATTTTGGATGTATAGATGGAGTTGTTGAGCGATCGGTCGCCGAATCCCATCTTCTTGTCGCCTATTGAGACGATGCCCAGCTCGTTGTCGATATTCACCCAGTCGGAGGTGAAGCTGGTGAACGTCTTTCCGTCGAGCTGTTTGTACCCCTCCTCCGTGTAGAGGGTACGTTTGGTTTTCATCAGCGGGTCTGTGCTGATGGCCATCAGTCCTCCCAGCTCCTTCGTGATGGTAACATTGCTGTTGGCTCTCACATAGTCGAGGTAGATGACTGCATTTCCCGGTGTGGAATAAATTGCGAAGCGGTTGTTGAGCGTACCGTCGTTGGTGTTGATCTCACCGTTCATTGTATAGGCATTTCCCTGTAGGCTGTAGATACCGCTCACCACCGGAGTGGCATTTGTTCCTTTTCCACTGACGTTATACCATCCGAGGAAGTTGCCCGTGTTATTGGCACGGTAAGGCACGATGATTTTGTTTTTGTCAGGAGAGTTCGAGGCGATATATCCTGTGTAGCTGCTCAGTCCGGCGCTCCATGAGAAGCAGGTGAATCGGTCGTCGGTGGCGGCACGGACGATATTCTGGCTGGTGAGTATTTTCGCGTCAGCATATTTCTTATTGAAGTCATCCCATCGGGTCGGTGTGAGGTCTGCCGTCGGCAGAGCCTCATGCATGAGCCATGTCATCATCACACGGTGTGCCTCCACCCCCATGCGTCGCGCGCCCACATCGGCATTGAGCAGCCAGCTGCCGTCGGTAGTGGTGGTCTGGCGGGCTTTGATATACTTGTAGGCCAAGTTCTCCAGCATGAGTGCGTTGGCGTCCCGTTGGAAGCAGGCCTGAGTGGTGTAGGATGTGATTTGGTCGTAGAGGAAGAGGCTCCAGTCGTTGCCGTTCGGCATCGCCAGCTCTCCGTCAGCCAGTGCCAGCCAGTTGAGCACCTCGTCCATCACTTCCTGATTATGGTGCATCAGTGCGTTGGTTTTCCATTTCTCCGAGCCGTGAACGCCCTGCTGGAAGAGTTTCAGCGCCAGCGCGGCCTCACCCAGCTCCTGCATCACCACATTCTGGTAGCTGGTGTGGAAGAGGTTATGGTTCTGCAGGGTGTAGTCGTCGTAGAGGTTTTTGCCCTGGTAATAGTCTTTCACGGTCTTATTGTCGTAATCAGAATCGACCACAGTGGTATTGGTGGCGTCGCTCACGTGGGAATAGGAGTTGATGGCGAAAGCCCGTAGTCGGTCGAACCAGCGGCTGGCGAGCGGGTCGTCAGGGAAAAGTCCGAGTGTGGCGGCGAGAATGTCAGCCTCCCATCCGTTCTCCTCCGCCTTCGTGTCGCCGTTATAGCCGGTAGGGATGGAGCGCTCCAGCTCATAGTTGCACTCCGCTTTGAGCAGCTTGTAGATATAGTCTTTCTGGTTGGCAGACAGTTTGTCCCATTGGAAGAACGCCGAGTAGGCCACCGACATAGCCCAGAGACTCGATTCCCACACGTGGTCGGCATTGCTCACCGATCCCCAGTAGTTGTTGCCCGAGCATACTTTCAGCTTGTTGGCCTTATGAGTGGAGTAGGCAAAGACCAGCGACTTCATCGCCATGTCCTCGATATCGTTCCAGCTCACGTCAGCCGGCAGTGTCACCTTTTCCTTTCCGTATTTCACGAGGAAAGCACAGATCATGCTCAGGTCGGCATTCGGTCTGACCCCCTGCTCGTTGTTGCCCATGGTGTTCTCACCTCTGAAGCAGCCGCAAGCCTCGTTGATGCTGTTTGGAGAGGCACACTCCTGGAAATCGTTCTTCATATAAGTGGAGAAATTGGCCAGCATCTGCAGAAGGTCGTCCTTCATCTGCGTCTCGCCCACAAAGTCATGTGTTATGACACCCTCGGTAGGGCTTTCCACGTCCGCCTCAGTAGGGTCTTTCTCCTCCGGGATGTCACCCGTGAGCTTATAGAAACGTAAATTATCCATCATGATACAGCTTCCGCCCGAAAGCCAGTCCACCGTCAGATTGATGTTCAGTTCTCCGTCCGTCATAGTGTTGAAAACCACCGATGTAGTCTTCCATGCCATCGAAGCAAAGACGCCATTGGAGCCCTGTTCGAAAGTCTCACTCACCTCCTTGTCGGCCGCTTTGAGTGTAAAGCTTGAGCTGGCGTTGTTGGCATAGGCAGAGCGCACATCCACAGAGAGCATGTATTGTCCTGCCTGCAGATTGGCGATGGTCTGTGAGAGTGTGGTGGAACCGGTGCTCCACCCCATACGCAGATAGTAGGCCTGTTCTCCGTCGGCGATGTTGCCAACCAGTCCGAAGTTGTTGTCGGTGTAGCAGTCTTTCGTCACCAGCAGCTTCGTCACGTCTGATCCGGTCACAGTCCATCCCGCCGGGTTGTTGAGAGTCCATCCTCGGAGTCCGTCAGCACTGTTTTCCACCCTGCTGAGCGAGCTGGTGTCGTCATTCTCGAACGAAGGGTTGGTGATATAGGCGGACGTGATATCCTCCTTTGTTGCCTCTTGAGCTGTTATGTCCAATGCGACAGCTACAAGCATCAAGACAGTTAGAATTCTTTTAGTGTTACGTTTAAGAAACATATATCTGTTGTTTTTAGTTTTCATCATTCCAAATAAGTCAGTCGGTTATTTGTTTGCAAAAATAATGAATAATCATGAGAAATCCATCATTTTTTCATAAATTTGCAGGCAAATCAACTGAAACGATGAAAACATTACTTGACGTACACACCCATACGGTGGCATCGGGTCATGCCTACAGCAGCGTGCAGGAGATGGCAGAAGCTGCCGCCGGCAAAGGACTTGAGGTGCTGGGCATCACCGAGCACGGGCCGAGCATCCCCGGCACCTGTCCCCTGCTCTATTTCAAGAATATGTTTGTGGTGCCGCGGCAGATGTACGGCATCCGCCTGCTGATGGGATGCGAGATCAACATTCTCGACACGGAGGGCCGTCTCGACGTGCGCGAAGACTACATGGACAGGATGGACATCCGCATCGCCGGCATTCATGAGGTGTGCTGGAAAGGCGGTACAAAGGCAGAGAACACCCGTGGGATGGAAGCTGTGATCCGTCATCCGAAAATCCATATCATCAGCCACCCGGGCGACGGCAGTGCAGAGCTGGACTTCGAACCGCTGGTGATTGCCGCCAAGGAGTCGCACACGCTGCTGGAGATTAACAACCACTCCCTCTCACCCAACCGCACAAAATTCGCCGCACACGACAACAACCTCGAGCTGCTACGCCTGTGCAAAAAACACGACACACCGCTGATTCTCGGCAGCGACGCCCACATATCGTTCCAGATAGCCGACTACGGACGGATTCTCCCCCTGCTGGAAGAGACCGCTTTCCCTGAAGAGTTGATAATGAACTACTTTCCCGACAAGTTTTTCAAATATTTGGGGATTTGATGCCATATTGTTGTGAGTTCTAATTTTTTTTCTTTAACTTTGCACTCAAGTATAGCTATTTCATACACCTACTAAAAAAGAATTGACATGAAGAAGTATATGTTTGCCCTCGTGGCATTGTTCGCACTGCTGATCACAACCCAGTCGGTAAGTACACTTCCTGGAGAGGCTATTTTCAAGTCGAAGCGCGTGACCGTGGGGTTCAACTACAACCACAAGGACGGTCCCGGCTCCAACCAATATGCCGTATGGGTGGAGGACGCCAGGGGAAAACTGGTGAAGACCCTGTTTGTCACAGCCTACACCACGAAAGGCCGCTCCCGCAACGGAGAGCCACTCGTTCGCGGTTATGTGAAACGTCCGGCTTGTGTGCCCACATGGGTGGAGAAATCGAACGCCAAGGATATGAGCGACGCCGAGCTCGACGGAGTGACGGGCGCCACTCCTGCCAGCGGCCATCGCACCTACTCATGGGATTTCAAAGATGCCAGCGGTAACCTCGTGGCAGCAGGCAAATACCGCATCTGCGTTGAGGCCACGCTGTTCAACAAGAGCAGCATTATCTACTACGGCGATTTTTCCGTTCCAGCCAGCCGGGGCCGTATCCAGATGACCTATAAATACACGGAACTCGACGAGGTTCATAAAGACATGATCTCCGACATCCGCGCATGGATGGATTAACCCGCCTTATTAAGAGACAGACAGATGCCCGACCATTATGGTCGGGCATCATCGATTATAGAGCACAGCCCCTTTAAAATGCATTTCTATGAAAACAGACGGAATCAAGCGGCTGATGGACGGTCTGCGCAAAGAATGGGGTGTTCGCTATCCGATGGATGATTTTTAGGACACAAAAAAAGGCAACCAAGTCCCTGCAGTTCATATTTCTCTTGATAAACTTTTTTCACGGTTCACTAAATAAGTGTTTTTTTAACACAAAAACGATTTTGACGAAAACGAATCAAACGAATGGAACGAATCTTATTGATAAAAATTAGAAATGGACCATTCTACCATAAATCATTAATTTATAAGAACTATTAAAACTATGAAATGAGGGAGAACCTGACGCCGTTCTTTTTTCCACAGACATAGGCGACAGGGGGATTATCGTCCTGGATGAGGCGGTCGATGTAAAGCGGTTCGTTTTCGATGATCATACCACACTCGAAGGTGTTGCCCTTGATCAGACGCGTTTGCTCAGAACGTACGACCTCGAAGCGGCAAGCGCCCAGGTAGCGTATGTCGCAGACGCGGTCGGGTAGCCAGTTGAGACGGAGGCAGTCGCCCGGATGCAGCTCATCGCGGACATTGAGATGGCGCGAAGTCACCTTATCGCTCTGGCTGGTGTCGTCAGCAGTGTGACGGGAGATGAAGTCTTTCCACCCCATATACCCCAGGAAGCGGGCAAGCACGTCGAGGGTATGCACACTCACCTTGTAGTCCGACGCCACATAGCCCCAGAAACGCTTGAGCGTGGTGGAGCTGACCATCTCAGCCGTAACATCATAAACCCGTGATTTCAGCAGTTGGAATCACGGGGTGTATGCAGTTCTTTTCGCAGGTTACTCTTTATTTCGTTTTTCAGTATTTGCAGATAATCCATAGTAGATAGTAGTTTGCCGCAAAATTACATAAGGGTACTTCTATAAATTAGTTTTAATTATTTCATGGGTGCTCTATTGTGCTTCGACGCTTTACGTTCCTTAGCGGCATCTTTGTCCTTTTGCCTTGAACCATAGCCCGCTATGCTTCTGCGGCTGCAAGTACAAATCTACTCGCTAATAAACTGTAAATCTTCTGAAGCTAATTTATAGAACTACCCATAAAAAAT
>FLNY01000777.1_pt1 | contig 13143 bp, 8 predicted proteins | sample 1140381 | NCBI WGS metagenome assembly FLNY01 (sample SAMEA3878172, study PRJEB12797) | bioreactor metagenome | biome: Moose rumen | place: Sweden | collected 2011-10
GCTCCACCAGGGCCTCCTGCGGCTCCATTTTGGTATATGCCTTCGCCTCCGTTTCGTTGGCAAAAACAATGTCCACGTAATTCTCTACAAGGTTGTGGAAGAATGCGTCGTTGGATTCCACAACATTGTAGGAAGCCATATCTATGGATATGATGCACCCCGCTTCCTTTGCAAGGCGCGCGGCCTTGGAGATGAGCTCCTGGTTCTGCACCAGATAACCTTCGATGTGGAAATAGTCGTAGCCTTGGAACTGCCCGGCCGAAAGGTCGTCGGGACCAAGCTCCAGGGTTGCGCCCATATAATCGGCAAAAGTGCGCTCCGCATTTGCTCCCGTTATGAAAACCATGCAGCGGCCGCTGGATTTTTCGCTGTAGAGCATCTGCGCCTTTACGCCAAACTGTTCCATCGTGCTCTTGAAGAGGTTTCCGAGGTCGTCATTGCCTATCTTCCCGAGGAAGGCCGACGGCATCCCGAAAATGGATGTGCAGGTGATGGTGTTTGCGGCGCTGCCGCCGGGGACATACTTTACCCCGTACTGCTTGAGCTCTTCCCAGATGCGGTCTCCCGTTTCCATGTCAACGTGCTGCATGCTTCCAAGCGGGAGGTGGAACTTCTTGAGAAGGCTGTCATCCGGAAGGACGGCAAGTATGTCTGTAAGGGCATTGCCTATGGCAAGTATGGATTTCATAAGAGAGGAATTATCGGCTTACAAATTTAACCAATTTTTCATTAACTTTGCGTCTCTATGGACAAGAGGACTAAAAATATTCTTACATCCCTTTTCTGGGTGGCGGTTGCCGCAGTGCTTTTGTATTTCTGCTTCAGGAGCATAGACTGGAAGGAGTTCGGGGAAGCCCTCTCCCTTTGCCGATGGGAATACGTCATCCTTTCCATGCTTCTGGGCGTCGCGGTGCTCTACGTGCGCGGCCTGCGCTGGAGGATGCTCTTCCTCCCGTTCGACCGTTCCATTTCCGCCGTAACGTGCTTCAACGCATACAATATAGGCATGGTGACCAACCTTGCCGTTCCGCGTGCCGGGGAACTCATAAAGCTTGCATACATTGTCAAACGCTCAGGGAAGGATGCCGAAGGAAAGCACCTTGTCACATTTGACAAGGCCCTCGGAACCGTCCTCGTGGAGCGCCTCTTCGATGCGGTTACGCTCATAGTGCTTGTGGCCGTCCTGTTTTTTGTGGAGCGGGACGTGTTTAGCGGCTACCTCTCGGGTAGTTTTACGGGATTCGGAAGCAGGACTCTGTGGTGGCTTGCAGGTGCCGCGGCAGTGCTGCTCCTTGCATTCCTGTATCTTTCTTACCGCCTCAGGGACCGCGGAGGAATATGGGGCAAGACGTGGGAGTTCCTGAAGGGCATATGGAAAGGCTTCGTCTCTTTCAAAGACATGGACAAACCCTGGCTCTTTGTCCTCTACACTATCGCCATCTGGGCTATATACTGGATAATGAGCGCCGCCATTCTCTGGGCTTTGCAGGACATAGAGGCCTTCAGCGGCCTCACGCTCATTGACGCGTTCCTGCTCATGGTGGCCGGAAGCATGAGTTCGGTCATCCCCGTTCCAGGCGGCTTCGGCGCCTACCACGGAGTTGTTTCCGGCATTCTTCAGGGCATCTGGAACGTCCCCATGGGCACGGGCATGATATACGCCACGCTAAACCATGAATCCCAGGTACTTACGCAGGCTCTCTGCGGCCTTGTCTCATACATTCACGAAAGCTTTGTAAGGAAATGAAATTCGCTCTCATCGGCCATCCCGTAGCAGGTTCCCTGAGCCCCGCCCTTTTTGCCGCGGCATACGGCGGAAGGCATACGTACGACCTTGTAGACCGGGAAAATTTTGCCGATGCATGGCAGGTTTTCCTCAATGAATACGACGGAATAAACGTCACCGCTCCCTTCAAGACGGACGCGTTTGCGAAGGCCGCACTCTATTCACCGGAAGCCATGGAAAGCGGAGCGGTGAACCTTGTCGTGAAGACAAAGCTTGGTCTGCTGGGCCACAATGCAGACGTTGACGGCGTCATACGTGCCGTACGCGAGGCCCATGTGACGCCGGGCGATGCGCTGGTGGTCGGGACCGGAGGAGCGGCGCGCGCCGCCCTGGTGGGTGCCCGGAGGCTTGGCTTCAATCTACTTGTAACGGGCCGGTCATCAGAAAAAGTTGACGCCCTGGCGCAAAAATTCGGCGCTGCAGGCCTTTCTTTTGCCGATTGTGCGGCGCTCCGGCCCGCCCTTGTAATTTATACGATTCCGGGCGGCGTTCCCGTGCCGGAAGGCCTGAATTTTGCAGAATCGGCAGTGCTGGAGGCAAACTACAGGAATCCTTCCCTGGAGGCCGTTCCCTGCAAAAAATACATTACCGGAAAGCGCTGGCTGTTATGGCAGGCGGCCACCGGATACGAGTTCTTCACAAGGGAGGAACCGGATATCAATAAACTTTTTAACGCTATATAATCATGTCACTCAACAAAGTAATGCTAATCGGTAACGTTGGAAACGACCCTGAAGTACGTTACCTCGAAAACAATCCCCAGAATCCCCAGAACAATGCAAAGGTGGCATCCTTTCGCCTTGCTACTACAGAACGCTACCGTGACCGCAGCGGCGAGCTGCGCGAAAATACCGAGTGGCATAATGTAGTGGTATGGCGCAGCCAGGCCGACGTGGTGGATAAATTCGTCCACAAGGGCTCCCAGATATATGTGGAGGGAAAGCTCCGCACCCGCCAGTGGACAGACCAGACAGGTAACAAGCGCTACACGACGGAGGTTGTTGCCGATTCTGTCCAGCTCCTTGGCAAGCGCCAGGACGGCGGGGAGCAGCAGAGCGGCTATCAGGGTGGTTATCAGGGTGGCTACGCTCCTGCACAACAGCCCGCGGCTCAGCAGCCGTCGGCCATGCCGGCCGGCTTCCAGCCTCAGCAGGCTCCACAGCCCCAGGCCCCGGTTTCTCCGGCCTATCAGGGACCGCTTCCCGCGGCTGAACCCACCGATGACCTGCCCTTCTAGGCCTTGTAACGGGATTTTTTCGTATATTTGTGGGTTAATATAATAGCTCATTTATGGCATACGCAGATTTCAACGAACAGGAGATAGGGAGAAGGGAATCGCTCGGAAAGCTCAAAGAACTGGGAATCAACCCATACCCGGCGCCGCAGTACCCCGTGAATACAACTACGGCAGAGATTGCCGCCGGCTTTGTCCCGGAGGAAGGCAATTTCCAGGATGTGTGCATCGCCGGCCGCATCATGAGCCGGCGCATAATGGGAGCGGCTTCGTTCATGGAGCTGCAGGACCATGCCGGCCGCATCCAGGTGTATGTGAAGCGCGACGAGATTTGCCCCGGTGAAGATAAGACCATGTACAACACTGTGTTCAAGAAGCTTCTTGACATTGGCGACATCGTGGGCATAAAGGGTTTTGCATTCTTTACCCAGACCGGCCAGCTGTCCGTCCACGCGAAGGAGCTCACCGTACTGTCAAAGTCCCTCCGCGTCCTTCCCATAGTTAAGACGGATGCCGACGGCACCGTCCACGACAGCTTTGAGGACCCGGAGCTTCGCTACCGTCAGAGGTATGTAGACCTCATCGTGAATCCCCAGGTTAAAGAAACGTTCGTCAAGCGTGCCAAGATAATTTCCACAATGCGCAGTTACTTTGACAGGGCTGGTTGCCTTGAGGTGGAAACGCCCATCCTTCAGCCCATTCCGGGCGGGGCAACTGCGCGTCCCTTCATTACGCACCACAATGCGCTGGACGTAGATATGTACATGCGCATTGCCAACGAACTGTACCTCAAGCGCCTCATAGTGGGCGGTTTTCAGGGCGTATATGAGTTTGCCAAGGACTTCCGCAACGAGGGCATGGACAAAACCCATAATCCGGAGTTCACATGCGTAGAGCTTTATGCCGCCTACAAGGACTACTTCTGGATGATGGATTTCATCGAAAAGATGCTTGAGGAGGTTGCCGAGGCTACAGGCGGGCTTGAGAAGGAGATTATGGGCCACAAGATATCATTCAAGGGCCCGTACCGCCGCCTTCCCATCCTGGATGCAATAAAGGAGTATGCAGGCGTTGACGTGAAAGGTATGGACGAAGCCGCCCTCCGTGATACCTGCAGGAAGCTCGGCGTGGAAGTGACTCCGGAAATGGGCGTAGGAAAGCTCATTGACGCCATATTCGGCGAGTTCTGCGAGAAGAACCTGATCCAGCCCACATTCGTCATAGATTATCCCGTGGAGATGAGCCCCCTCACCAAGCGCTGCCGATATGACGATACGCTCACGGAGCGTTTCGAGCTCTTCGTGTGCGGAAAGGAACTTGCCAACGCCTATTCAGAGCTCAACGACCCCGTGGACCAGCTTGCGCGCTTCGAAGAGCAGGCGGCCCTCAAGAGCAAGGGAGACGACGAAGCCATGTACATAGACTACGACTTCGTGCGCGCCCTCGAGTACGGCATGCCGCCAACCTCCGGCGTGGGAATGGGTATAGACCGCCTCACCATGTTCATGACGGGCGCGGAGACCATCCAGGACGTGCTTTTCTTCCCCACCATGAGGCCCGAGAAGTTCTAGCGTGGAAACCATTACATCGGCACAGAATCCCAAGATCAAGAATCTGCTCCTCCTGCAGGAAAAATCCCGTGCAAGGAAGGAGCAGGGTCTTTTTGTAGTGGAAGGTCGGCGTGAGCTGCAGCACTGCATAGAAGGCGGATACCATGTAAAAACCGTCTTTATCTGCCCTGCAATTGCAGGGGATGATGCGCTTCCTGCCGTATCCACCGCAATCATTTCCATTCCGCTACAGTTGTACCGTAAGGTGGCGTATCGGGACTCCACGGAGGGCATTATTGCCGAGGTGGAGTGTAAGCCTCTGTCCCTTGGTGACTTGAGGCTGCCGGAGAATCCGCTCATAGTGGTTCTGGAGGCGGTGGAAAAGCCCGGAAACCTTGGCGCGGTGCTTCGCAGCGCCGATGCTGCAGGGGCCGATGCCGTCATTGTGTGCGACCCCCTTACAGACCTTTACAATCCCAATTTAATAAGAGCGTCCATAGGTGCCGTATTCACGGTCCCTACCGTGGCATGCCCGTCGGCGGAAGCGATAGATTTCCTTCAAAACAAGGGAATTCAGATACTTACGGCGCAGCTGCAGGACTCTTCGCCCTATTACGACGTGGACATGCGGAGCGGCACTGCGATAGTGATGGGCACGGAGTCCACCGGCCTTACCGAGCAGTGGCGGGAGGCAGCATCGGCTCATATAAGGATTCCCATGCAGGGAAGGCTGGACAGTCTCAACGTGTCCGTATCGGCCTCAATCCTGCTGTACGAGGCCGTAAGGCAGAGAAACAACGTTTAATACAGCATACAGATGAAAAAATATTTTCTTCCGCTCATCTTAGCCCTGGTATCGGCATGTGCACCCAAGGCTGTTACCATCGACAATTCCGTAAACGAAATGAAAAGCCCCGGCGGGGTGCTCCAGCTCAAGGTGGGGCTCTCTTCACAGGGAGCGCCCGTCTATTCCCTTTCCAAGGGGGAAACGGCTGTCGTAAAGCCCTCCAGGCTTGGTTTCGAGCTTATGGAAGAGGACAATCTTACCGAAGGATTCAGCGTTGCCGGAACCGAGACTTCGTCTTTCGACGAAACCTGGGAGCCGGTGTGGGGCGAGGAGGCGCAGATAAGGAACAATTACAACGAGCTCCTCGTAAAGCTCACGCGTGAAGACGGCGTTAACATGAACATACGCTTCCGCCTTTATGACGACGGGCTTGGTTTCCGATATGAGTTTCCCATGGATAACAAGCTCACTTATTTCATGATCAAGGATGAAATTACGGAGTTTGCAATGACGGGAGACCACAAAGCATGGTGGGTGCCGGGAGACTATTCAACGCAGGAGTTCACTCCCACAACTTCCAAACTGTCGGAGATAAGGTATCTTTCGGCAGCCCCCAGGAAAAACGGCGGCTGGCCCAATACGGCCATTTCTCCCACGGCCGTGCAGACAGCACTCCAGATGAAGACTGATGAAGGGCTTTATATCAATATCCATGAGGCTGCGGTGCTTAATTATCCCACAACAAGCCTCGACCTTGACGACAAACGCTTCATTTTTACAACGGCTCTCACCCCCGATGCCGAGGGCGTGAAAGGCCGCATGCAGGCCCCCTGCAAGACCCCCTGGCGCTCCGTGATGGTTTGCGACAGCGCTACAGACGTGCTTGCATCGCGCCTTGTCCTCAACCTCAACGACCCCTGCGCGCTGGATGACGTTTCATGGATTCATCCAGTCAAGTACATGGGCGTGTGGTGGGAGATGATTACCGGAAAGAGCGAATGGAGCTATACCTTCGACTATCCTTCCGTACAGCTTGGCGTCACGGATTATGCCCATTCCACGCCGCATGGAAAGCACGGAGCAAATAATGAGAATGTGCGCAGGTACATAGACTTCGCTGCCGAAAACGGCTTTGACGGCCTTCTCATAGAGGGCTGGAACGAAGGCTGGGAAGACTGGTACGGCCACCAGAAAGACCTTGTATTCGACTTTGTCACTCCTTACCCGGACTTTGACCTTCCCGCCCTCAACAAGTATGCGCATTCAAAGGGCATCCGCCTTATAATGCACCATGAAAGCTCCTCGTCCACGCTAAATTACGAGCGTTGGATGGAACAGGCCTATGACCTTATGGACAAGTATGGCTATAATGCCGTAAAGAGCGGATATGTGGGCAAGATTATCCCTTACGGAGACTATCACTACAGCCAGCCCACCATCAATCATTTCCATTATGCCATCGTTGAGGCAGCAAAGCACCACATCATGGTGAACGCCCACGAAGCGGTGCGTCCCACCGGGCTCTGCCGCACATGGCCGAACATGATTGGCAACGAGAGCGCAATGGGAACGGAGTTCCGCGGCACCATCAACCCGGACCATACCACAATCCTTCCGTTCACGCGTCTGCAGGGCGGTCCCATGGATTACACGCCGGGCATTTTCGTGACGGATATGTCCAAAAACAATCCGAAGGACGATTCCCACATGCACCATACCATCTGCAACCAGCTGGGCCTTTACGTCACGTTCTACAGCCCGCTGCAGATGGCGGCCGATCTGCCGGAGAACTACGCCCCCTACATGGACGCCTTCCAGTTCATAAAAGACGTTGCAGTGGACTGGGACAGAAGCGTTTATCTTGACGCCGAGCCCGGCGAGTACATCGTTACCGCCCGTCATCCCAAGCTTTCCACCATCAATGCGGCGGCCGTAAGCACGGCAACCCTGCCGGATGCACGCAAGGATATGATTACAAACGCTTCCCGCTTCGTATATGCACTGCCCGAAGGCGCCACCGCAAAAGATCTTGCCGCGGCAAAGCCCCACGATGTGTGGTATGTTGGCGGCGTTACCGACGAGAATGCTCGCGAGGTGAGTGTTAAGCTTGACTTCCTTACTCCTGGAAAAGTCTATGAATCTATTCTTTATACCGACGGCCCCGACGGAGATTACGACGTCAATCCCCAGTCCTACGTCATAACGAAGGGTGAGCTCACCTCCAGGGATACATTAAACGTGAAAATGGCCCGTGGAGGCGGATTCGCCCTTTCATTAAGAGAAAAATAATGGACAGCGTTACCATAACCTGCCTCAATGACGGCAGCAAACATACCCTTCCACTTGGTGCTAAGCTGAATACTATTGCTCCAAAAACGGTTAAGGATGTGAGAACGGGCAGGGAATATCCTGTCCTTGCCGCTCTCGTCGACCATGAGCTGAGGTCGCTGGATTTTCCGGCTTTCTACCCGTACCAGGTGGAGTTCATCGGCTATAATCATCCTGAAGGGAGGCGCACCTACCAGCGTTCCCTCAGTTTCCTTGCCCAGCGTGCAGCCCGAACGCTGTTCCCGGAAAAAGTGTTTAAAATAAATCATTCTCTTCCAAGCGGCTTCTACTGTAAATTAAGGGGAGAGCATATTTCCGATGCCGATATCCTGCGCCTGAGGGAAGAGATGCGCCGCCTGGTGGCCCTGGACTTGCCTTTTACCTCCGAAAAAGTATTGTCGGCAGATGCGGAAGCCATCTTCATCGGCCAGAACCAGAAGCTCAAGGCCGCACTTCAGCATTCTCTGGGCCGATACTTCTGCACCATCTACTATTTGGACGGTGTGGCCGATAATTTCTATGGCCCTTTGGTGCCGTCCACAGGATTTCTGGACGTTTTCGACCTCGTGCCCTACCATCATGGGTTCTGCTTGCAGTACCCTCAGGATGAGGACATTACAAAGCTCATCCCACGTCAGAAGCAGATGAAGCTCACCGTCACGCTCAAGGAGTACGGTTATTGGTGCAAGGCTACCGGGGTAGTAGGCGTGGGTGCGCTCAACAGCAGGCTTCTGAGCGGCGGTGCGGTAGAGCTCATAAACCTTTGCGAAGCAAGGCAGGAGAGGGGATATGCGCAGCTTGCAGACAAGATATCGGCCGCCCGCGACCGCGTGAAGATTGTATTCCTCGCCGGGCCTTCTTCCAGCGGGAAAACCTCGTCGGCCCTCAGGGTTGCCCAGCAGTGCAAGGTGGCCGAGTTGAATCCAAAGGTGATAGAGCTGGACAATTACTTTGTCGACAGGGAGCGTACACCGAAGGACGAGGACGGAAATTATGATTTTGAGGCGCTTGAAGCCATGGATCTGGAGCTTCTTGGCAACCACCTCAATACGCTTCTTGCAGGAGGGGAGATTGATATTCCCCGTTACGATTTCAAGCTTGGTAAACCATTTTTCGAAGGCCGGAAAATGCATCTTGAGGAGAATGATATCCTGGTGATGGAAGGTATCCATGCCCTGGACCCCAAGATGGTCCCCTCTGTAGACCAGAGCAGGATATACCGCATTTATGCATCGGCCCTTACTTCACTCAAACTGGACGAAAACTGCTGCATTTCAACTACCGATAACCGCCTTCTGCGCCGAATGGTGAGAGATAACCGCACTCGCGGCATTTCGCCGGAGGAAACCATTCTCCGCTGGCCGTCGGTGCGCAGGGGAGAAAGCAAGCACATTTTCCCCTTCCAGGAGAATGCCGATGCGCAGTTCAATACGGCCCTGCTGTATGAACTCCCTCTGCTGCGTTACTATGCAGAGCCGCTTCTGCGCCGAATCCTGCCAACTTCGCCGGCTTATGCAGACGCTTCGAGGCTGCTAAAATTCCTGTCCTACATAGTGGCTTTGCAGCCATCGGAGATTGCCGCAATACCTCCCACTTCCATCATGAGAGAGTTTATCGGCGGCCAAACGCTGTAGCCTATGGCAAAAAGGGAATACATCGAGGTGCGCGGGGCAAAGGCCAACAACCTGCAAAATATGGACGTGGCCATCCCCAGGGGCGAATTCGTGGTGGTGACGGGGCTCTCCGGCAGCGGCAAGAGCTCTCTTGCCTTCGACACCATTTATGCCGAAGGCCAGCGCCGGTACATGGACACTCTCTCCACTTATGCCAAGCACTTCATGGGAATATTGGAAAAGCCGGAAGTCGAGGATATAACCGGCCTGAGTCCCATCATTGCCATAGAGCAGAAAACCACCGGCAACAATCCCCGTTCCACGGTTGGAACCATAACGGAAATATATGATTTCCTGCGTCTTCTGTATGCGAAAGGCTCCCGTGCATTCTCTCCGGACAGCGGCGCCGAGATGGTGCGTTACACGGACGGACAGATAGTGGACCTCGTGATGGGAAAGTTTGCGGGCCGCAAATGCTACCTTCTCGCACCGCTTGTGAGGGGTCGAAAGGGACACTACCGCGAACTCTTCGACCAGATGCGACGCCGGGGATACACCGAGGTACGCATCGACGGGGAAATATTCGAGCTCGGACAGGTTGATGCGCTTGACAGGTACAAGCCCCACTTCATTGAACTGGTGGTGGACCGCCTCAAGCCCGAGGCTGGTGACGACCGCCGCATCCGCGAATCCGTGGCGCGCGCCCTAAGCACAGGCAAAGGTTCGCTGGCCATACTGGACATCGAAAGCGGTGAGCTCTCACACTATTCAAAGCATCTCGTAGACCCCGTGAGCGGTCTGTCGCTGCAGGAGCCCCAGCCGCACAGTTTCTCATTCAATTCCCCTCAGGGCTACTGCCCCCACTGCAAGGGACTTGGGACAATTGTGAATGTGGACATGGACTCCATAATTCCGGATCGCAGCCGCTCTGTGGCCGACGGCGGCATAGTACCCCTTGGGAAGGTGCGTGAAAACCGTAAATTCGATATCATTCGCGCCATTGCCCGCAAATACAATTTCTCGCTGTTCGACCCAATCGCCGCTATTCCGGATGAGGCGGTGAGCCTTCTCGTTTACGGCTCCGAAGACCTCTTCCGCGTGGGAGAAGGGAACCTGAGCGAGATGGAAAGCTGGGAAGGTGTCATACAGGACATCGAAGACACTATAACATGTCCTGTATGTAACGGAACACGCCTCAATCCGGAAGCGCTTTGCTTCAGGGTGGACGGCAAAACCATCCCGGAGGTTGCCGCAATGGAGATGACGGAGCTCCGGGAGTGGCTTGACAAGATTCCCGCAGGATTCAACGAGAGGGAGAAGAATGTCTCACGGGACATTCTCAAGGAGCTCAGAGAACGCGTGCAGTTCATGCTGGACGTTGGTCTTGAATACCTCTCCCTTGACCGTCCGACGGGCTCCCTTTCCGGCGGTGAAAGCCAGCGCATACGGCTTGCAACCCAGATTGGCGCAAAGCTGGTGAACGTGCTATATATCCTTGACGAGCCTTCGATCGGCCTCCACCAGAAGGACAACCGCAAGCTCATATCCTCACTCAAAGAGCTAAGGGACGAGGGAAATTCCGTCATGGTCGTGGAGCACGACCTTGAAACCATGATGAGTGCCGACTGGCTTGTGGACGTGGGCCCCGGCGCAGGCGAAAACGGCGGCAAGGTGTGCCTGAGCGCGCCCCTCGGCGCACTGCTCGATGGAAAGAAGATGGACGCCGATACAAAGGCCCACTCCGTCATAGGCCCGTCCGTTACGCTGGATTATCTGAAGGGGAAGAAAAGCATCCCCGTACCGGCTGCGCGAAGAAAGGGGAACGGTCTTTTCCTAACCCTCAGGGGCGCTACCGGAAACAACCTCAAAAAGGTGGACGTAAGCTTCCCGCTGGGCTGTTTCATAGGCGTCGCAGGCCTTTCCGGCAGCGGTAAGAGTTCGCTCGTGAACGAGACGCTCATGCCCATACTCAAGCAGAAGTTTTACCGCTCCAAAGATAAGCCGCTGCCCTATACAGGCATCGAGGGGATAGAAAACATAGACAAGCTCATTGAGATTGACCAGAGCCCCATCGGCCGCACGCCACGCTCAAATCCTGCCACCTTCACCGGCGTATTCGGCGACATACGCAATCTTTTTGAAGAAACGCAAGATGCAAAGGTGCGGGGATATAAGGCGGGAAGATTCTCTTTCAATGTTCCCGGAGGCCGCTGCGAAGAGTGCAAAGGCGCAGGCATAAAAGTGATAGAGATGAACTTCCTGCCCTCCGTGCATGTCCCCTGCGAGGTTTGCGGAGGAAAACGCTACCAGGAAGATACTCTTGCCGTGAGGTATAAGGGCAAGAGTATCAACGACGTTCTTGAGATGTCCATAAGTGAGGCATATGAGTTCTTCAGGCCTGTGCCCAAGATTGCATCAAAGCTCAAGGCGCTCGTTGACGTGGGCCTGGGCTATGTGCGTCTTGGCCAGAGTGCCGTTACCCTTTCGGGCGGGGAAAGCCAGCGCATGAAACTTGCGGCAGAACTCTCCAGACCGTCCACGGGAAAGACGCTCTACATCCTGGACGAGCCCACCACCGGCCTGCACTTCGAGGACATAAATGTGCTCCTGGGCGTTTTGCAGCGCCTTGTGGAAGCCGGAAACACCGTCATCATAATAGAGCACAACCTTGACGTTCTCAAGAGCGTGGACTACATCTTTGACATGGGTCCTGCCGGCGGTATGAAGGGCGGCTACATCGTAGCAAAAGGAACGCCGGAAGAGCTTTCGCAAAATCCGGCGTCCGTTACGGGTCCTTTTCTCAAGGAAGTGCTGTGATTACAGCAGTGCCTTGAGGTTGCGGGGGTTGTGGATGTCCTTTGCCTCTGCAGTGTAGAGATAGTCCAGGAGGTCTGCGTAATGCTCTTCCACCTTGCCGCGAACTATCTTCATGGTGGAGTTCATCATCTTGTTTGCGATGGTGAATTCCTCGTCACAGATGCCGATTGTGGAAGGAAGCCAGCGCTCAGGGAATACTCCCTCGTGCTTGCCGCCCTTCTTGTAGGCATCTACATCGGCCTGAATGAGATCCAGCATATATTTGCGTGCTTCCTCTGTGGCAGGATTAAGGCCTCTGGCCTTCGCGGCATCTGCGAGGGCGTTCTTGTCCGGTACGAAGAGTGCCACGCAGAACGGCTTCTGGTCATTGTGGAGGATGCATGCGTTAATCCACTTTGAGGTTTCCGTGATGTTGTCCTCGAAGCCTTCCGGCGAGTATTTTTCGCCGTCGGAGGAGATGAGGAGGCTCTTGAACCGGCCCACGACGTAGAGGTAATCGGGATCTTCCTTGCAGATGTAACCCATGTCTCCGGTGTGGAGCCAGCCGTCTATGACAGTATCGGCAGTGGCCTTGGGATTCTTCCAGTAGCCGGCCATCACGTTCTCTCCGCGGATTACTATTTCGCCCTTCTCGCCGTTGGGGAGCTGCTTTCCTTCCGCATCGAGAATTACGCAGTCCATAGGCTTCACGATGCGGCCGCTGGAGCCGAAGCGTGCATGGCCCATGGAGTTGGCGCAGATGATGGGCGTTGCTTCGGTGAGGCCGTAGCCCTGGAACATGGGCATCCCGACTGCGCAGAAGAACCTCTGGAGCTCTATGTCAAGCAGGGCGCCGCCGCCCACAAAGAACTGCATGCGGCCGCCGAAGCTTTCCCTTACTTTCTTGAACACAAGCTTGTCAAACAGGCTCACGAGGGGCTTCCTCCAGAAAGTCCCGCCCGTTCCGCGGTTACAGTATTCCTTGTTGTACTTTATTGCGTTGTTCAGCGCAAAGTAGAAGAGTTTTTCCGTGAAGCCGCCTTTTTTCT
>FLNY01002115.1_pt1 | contig 13111 bp, 12 predicted proteins | sample 1140381 | NCBI WGS metagenome assembly FLNY01 (sample SAMEA3878172, study PRJEB12797) | bioreactor metagenome | biome: Moose rumen | place: Sweden | collected 2011-10
ACGTTAAGGACGACACGGAGTATTTTTACAGAGTGAGCTGCGTTATCCGCCGCGGCGACCGCGTTAACGAAAGCAAGCTCAGTAAAACCGTAAGCGCCCATACCTTAAAGGGCTTCGGACTTCCCGCCGTGAGCGGAGAGACGAAAACCTATGCGATTTATACCGCGGTAACAGCAAGGCGCTCGCCTCAGTACAAGCTCCTTCACAGCAGCGAGTGCTATACCGACGAGGAAACGGGTATCCGTATGGTTGACGGCTTTTACTGTATCGCGCTCGGCTCGTACTACGGTACGAAAATCGGCGCGAAATACCGTATAACCCTTCAGGACGGCGACGAAATCAAGGAGCTTAACTGCATACTCTGCGACCAGAAGGCAAACCGCCATACCGACTCTAAGCACCAGTACGCCGTGCAGAACAGGGACATTATGGAGTTCTATATTGAAAAGAGCAAGCTCCCGCGCGGTATAAGAGGAAATTACGGAACGCTCCCGCAGTTCAGAGGAAAAATTATTAAAATTGAAAGATATCCCGAAACAGAAGAGGACTCAGAATGAGTCCTCTTTTAATTATGAATTATTCTCCCGCCATAATGCGCATATAGCGCTTGAAGAACTGAACGCCCTCGGTGAGCTGGTCAACGGGACAGCGCTCGTTCGTGCCGTGGGTTGTAAGAAGGAGCGAGGTATTAACCGTGAACGGTGCGTAGCGGTAGAGGTTATCGCAGATATCCTCGTAATGATAGGTGTCCGTGCCGCCCATTACGAGATACGGCGCGACGATATTGAGCGGGTTCATCTGGTGCGAAAGCTCGGTGATTACCCTAAATGCCCTCGTATCCGTCGGCGATACTGCCGAAGCCTCCTTGCCCTTTATGTATTCAACATTGATATTCTTATTTTTTACAACCTTGCGGATATGCTTTTCAAGGTCGGCGGTGGTAGTGCCGGGGAGCTGACGGAAGTTGACCGTAACGCTCGCAGTCTGCGGAAGCACGTTGGCCGCGGGGCTACCCTCAAGCATCGTACACGCCGTTGTCGTGCGGATAAAGGTCGCCGCGGGCGGTATCCTCTTTGCAATCGCGAGCACGAGCGGCTTAAGCAGCGGAAGGTTACATACAACGAGCCTTCCCGGATAAGTCATATGCTTTCCTATAAGGGTGAACATATCCTGTACCATCGGGAGCATTTTTGCTTTGAACTGGTGCTTTTCAAGGTCGTGTACTACGTCGGCTATCATACCTACGCCTGTATGCTGCGGCGGCTGCGAGGAGTGACCGCCCTTCGCGTGAACGGTTACCTTAAGGTCGGTATTGCCCTTTTCCGCAACGCCCACGCCCGCAAGGTTACCCTTAAGAATACCCTTTACGTTTGCGGGGAGGATTGCGCCGCCCTCGTCAAGCGTGGAATCAAGCCTTACGCCGCGCGCCTTGAGGGTTTCCATAATCGAATGAGCGCCATTATTCTTACCCGCGACGATTTCCTCGTTATGACCGAAGCAGAGGTATATCGTCCTTTCGGGTACGAAGCCGTCCTCAAGCAGACCTTCAACCGCCTCCATTACGCAGACGAGGTGGTTTTTCATATCAAGCGCGCCGCGCCCCCAGATAAATTCGCCGTCGTTGTAGCCCTCAAACGGCGGGTGTGTCCAGTCGCCCTCCGTACCCTCGGAAATCGGAACGACGTCCTGATGAGAGAGGAAGGCTATTCCGTCAAGGTCGGGATTTTTGCCCTCCCATGTGTAAAGTAGGGAGGCAAGGGAGACATTTTCGCATTTAAGAGTTTTGTGCGTAAGCGGATATTCGCGCTTGAGGAAATCGTGGAAGCGCTCAAATTCGTTCCAGTCCACCTTGCTCTCGTCAACGTTTGAGATTGTTTTAATCTGTATCGCTTGGGTGAGGTGACGCTGTACGCGCGCTTCGTCTATGTTTTCCTTCGGCATGGGCGTAATCTCGGGGCGCTTAATCTTAAAGAACGCCGCGCGGATAGCCGTAATTAATATGAATAATCCGAGTGCCGCAAGAATTATTAAAAGTATGATTTTACCCGTTGTCATTCTGTCCTACCCATCCTTTTTTATACATTATATGCGCGCCGAGCAGGGAAACCGCTATACCTATCGGAATAAGTATGCCGATACCCATTTTGCCCGCGAAAATTAACACTGCGCAGCACACGGCAATCGGAAGGATTGATATTTTCCAGTGCTTTGCGAGGTATGAGGCGCACAGCGCGCCGAAAAGTGCGGGGGTAACCTGCTGAAAGGCGGGCGCAAACGGTGAGCCGTCGGCGGTAATGTCCTTTAATATCGGTCTGAAAAGCAGTACAAATACCGCAATTATAACCGTAGTAACTATCGAGGACACCGCAATTGAAATTGTGGAGATAACCTCGCCCTCGTCGCTGTTGGGGTCAACCTTTGCGCTGTCCATGGAGGCGAGCGCGACGGGCATTTTAAGATTTGTAATATTGCCCGTAACGAAGCCGAGATACGTTCCGCCCGTGCCGAGCAGGGGCGAGTAGGTCAGCACCTCTATTACTGCCGTCGGATAGAATACAAGCGCGACGGTGGAAAGTCCCTTTGCGATTTTCGCAAGCTCGGGGCGTACTCCGAGGTGGGCGCAGATAAGGGTAGGTACGGAGAGGAAAACGAGAAGGGTTACGACCATCCATATTCTGCCGTAGGTGTGAGTTCTGTTTAAATATTTATTGTCCATACTCAGCCCCTCCATTCCATAAACGCGATATCGTGGGGGAGAACCTGAGCAAGAACGACGACGATAAGCATTGCGCCAATCATTGCCGCGGGCATTGCGAAGCTCTCGAGCCATTTCATTTTCGGAAGCGTTGCGAGCTTTGAAAGCAGGAGCATAAGGATTATTGAGGAAATCAGCGCTGCAAGGGAGAGAACTCCCGCGCCGTCGCCGATAATCTCCTGCGCGCCCTTGCCCGCAATAGCCCTTGCCACGAACGCGGCGATAAGGCCTATGAACGCCGCTGCGCTCATAACGTCAGCCCACGCCTTGTTGCCCGAAACCGCCTTGCCTACCTTTCCCTGAATTTTCTTGAGGAAAATAGGAGTGAGGATAATCGGCATAATCGAGCCGAGCGTCATTACCCACGCGATTGTGCCGAACACGGTTTTATCGGTAATCTCCTGTGAGATACCGCCCGCAATACCGTATGCGTCGATAGCGTTGGTCGCCGCTGTAACCTCGTAGGAGATATTGCCGATTACGGAGAGCCTTATCCACGGGATAACGTATCCGAGCGCGGAGGAAAGAGTCAGCACCGTAGCGACGATACCGACGGCGGGCGCTATAGTGAAAAGTGCCGAGGATATTATTGTGTTTTTAACCGTAGTGCTTTCTATGCCGAGCTCCTTTGCGCGCCTTGCCGCTCTTATGAGGAAGAAGAGCGCCTGTGCGATAACGAACGCAACCACGCAAAGCGCAAGCCCGGTCATAAACTTATCGTCTTTAAAGTTCATATAAACACCCTAACGTTAATTCCGAATTCCGAATTCCGAATTCCGAACTCCGAACTCCGAATTAATCCTGATTGTTTTCCGCCTGGAAATCAAATACCGCACCCGCATTATCTACATCCTCGGACATACCGCGGTCGAGTATAACCTCTTCCTTCGGATTAACGGTCTTGTACTTATCCTGATAATAGTTTTCCTGATAGTTGTCAAAGCTTCCGTCAGGGTTGATTGTAATAACCGTGCAGCCGCGCTGAAGTCCGTACTGTGTAATTCCCGGGTATGCAAGATAGTCAATTGACATACCGTAGGTGAGCTGAATACCCTTGTAATTAAGCGAGATATTGTTGAGGTGGTCGTGACCGAAGAAGGCACCCTGCGTACCGCTCTCATAAAACGCGTCGAAAAGACCGTAGGTGTACTTGCTTGAGCATACCATTGCGTCGCCCTCGCCGAGCACGCCGTTTCTGTACTTAACGTCCGCGGTGGTATCCTTATTGCCCGCGGCAACGTACTGAGCGCACGCCTCCTTCATCTCAAGCGGAGGAATGTGGAAGAACACAAGGGATTTCGGCAAAGCGCCGCCGTTTTCCTCTGTGAGCGCCTTTGCGGTTTCCTTGTACCATTCAACCTGATTTTCGTGAACGCAGTCGTAAAGCCAGTTAATTCCGATTACATCGCCGTCGGCGTAGGAGTGGGAATCAAGCAGGTAAAGGCTCTGCGTAATCGCGCCCGCGCCGTTGCGGATATTAACTACGTAGTTGCCGTAGCCGTCGACATCCTCGGGACCCGTCTGGAACAGGCAGTGAGGATACTTTTCCTTATCGCAGTATACCTGCTTTGAAAGGGATTTGCCGTTATGAAGCGAGTAAACCTCGGTATCGTGGTTGCCGTAAACGTTACACCAGTACACGCCGAGCTTTTCCATAAATGAGGCAAAAATCTCCGCGCTCGGCTTATTGTTGATAGTGCCCGCCTGGAACGGAATGGGATATGAAATATCGCCCGTTACTACAACGAGGTCGGGCTTCTCCTCGGTAATGATAGCCGCAACTGCGTTGAGCGCCATAATATCCTTCTGCGGGGACATAAAGCCGGCGCCGATATGTACGTCGGTAATCTGTAAAAGCTTAAACGCTCTGTCGGTCGTGAACGAATAATAGCCGTCGTCCGCGAGCTCGGGCACAAGCTGCTCCTCGTATGAAACCTGAGTAATTGCTCCGTTTACGAACTCGCGCTCCGCCTTGGTGCCGACATAGTTTACAATGCCGATTGCGCAGCGGATAAGCGCGATAACAAGCACGATTACGAGTAAAACTATACCCGCCTTCTTGAGCTTCTGCTTAGGCGTTCTTTTTACTTTTTCCTTTTTAGCCATAACAATATCTCCTTTTTTAATCGTTTACTAAATATTTTGATTCGTTAATAATGTTTTTAATCGCCGAAGCGGTAATAATACTTCCCGTGATAATTGCAAAAGCACCGTCGATTGAGTAGCGGATACGCGATGAAAGCACAAGGCTCATCAGCGAAGCCGCCGTAACAAGACAGTCGAGGAAGCTGTCGAGCGCGAGGGCGCTCAGCACCGACGAGGGGCTCTTTTTGTTAAACGCTCTGAACATTATACCGAGCAGCACCTTAACAAGCGCGGTAACGCATAGAATAATGATAAAGCGCGTTGAGGAAAGCACGACCACGGGGTAGAGCAGCCTCCTCAGCCCTCCGTATACGAAGTATAAGCCGACCGCCGCGATAAAAAGGCTAATGAGCAGGGTGAGCAGGCTCTGCGTGCGCAGGGACTGGCGCTCTCCCATTTTTGTTATCATAATAAACCCTATAACCGCGATTGCGCAGGCGAAGGTATCGCCGAGGTTGTTGACCGCGTCGCAGTAAATAGTCAGCGAGGCGCTGCTGATACCGATATAAAGCTTTACGAGGAATAAAAGAAAATTTGTAAAAAAGCCGATAGCTGTCGCCGTCAGTCCGATTTTCTTCACACCTCTCACCGCCTTATAAATTCTTAAAATCATTATAGCATAATTATATGTTTTTTTACAATAATAAAATAAGATAAAATGCTCAGAGGGTGAGAAAAACGGATATTGCAATTGTGATACTGCTTGTTTTAATAGCAGGGCTGGAGATAGGGCATATTGCGCTGACGAAAACGAAGCGCTATGAAAAGGAAATATACCTGATTAAAGACGGGAAAATAAAAAGCGCCGCGCTCGAGGAGGCGGAGTTGAGTATAGAGAAGCTGAGCGCGCTTGCGCGGCAGAGGGGATATTTTAATTTAGGGGATATTGATATAATGCTCCTTGAGCGCGACGGCGGAATAAGCATACTACCGAAGCCGCGCGCAAGGGCGCTCAACACAAAGGATTTCAACTTCACGCCCGTAAGGGAGGGCGTGCCGATAGTTATCGCAAAGGACGGAAAGATTATCGGCGAAAACCTCAAAGCCGCGGGCGTGAACGAAAAGGAGCTGCTCACCCTTCTTGAAACGAGGGGCAGGCAGCTCAGCGAAATCCTCCTTGCCACGATTACGGAATCGGGCAGGGTGGACGTTTTTGAAAAATAATGAGGAATTCGTAGTTCGGAATTCGGAATTAAGGGCGGGCACAGCCCGCACCTGAAAGAATGACTAATCAACAACGGTAATCTCGCAAATAAGATTTGTAGACGTATAGGTGACAAGATTAATCGTTAGTAATCTGTTTTTTTGTGTATCAAACCATTTTGCGTTTTCAAAATCCGGTGTGTATATATAGTCAATCAGTCCTGATTCCGTATCTTCTTTTATATCAGTGTAAACGGGAATTAATGCAATATAACGCTTTTCCCGTTTGACCGTTGCGGTCATTTTTTCGGTTTTCATTATGATGCTTTTGTTAAATGCAGTTTCGCCGTAGGTGTAATCCGGATTCTGAAAATACCCGTTAAAATCATCTGCATGGTTGTATCCCCAATCATAATCAATTTCAAGATAATGATTTTCGGGGTGCGCGACGGTTGACAAATCAATAATACTGTCGCTTTGAACTAAGTAGACACCGTCATTTATCTGGAGGCTGTTTTTTGTTTGCGTATTAACATAACAGCACGCTCCGAAAACGGCAACATTGACAGCAAAAATCACAAGCAATAACCCTTGCAGAACGCGGCGAAACCGCGTTTTTCTTTTTTTGAAATCCATTTTAAAGGCAAAATAACCGCTTAACACGATATAGACGGTATAAAACGCAATTGAGCCGACAAGCCATACACCAGCGGGTTTAACATAGTTGCTCATAATTACCGCAATTTTACTTGTTTTTCCATTAAGCAAAAAAGCGGAATACAGCAAAACCGGTGATCCGAAAACACAGCGGAAAACGCTAAAAAACACGGTGAAAACAAATGGGACAAGGCAAAAAGCCCGTTTTTTCTTTTGTATACCGACAAAGGACAAAAGAGCACTTCCGCCGATAAAAAAAGCTTCTAACGCAAGATCATAAATACCGTGGTGTGAATCGGAAAAGAGTAAGAGCATGATGGCGCTGACGCCATTACAAATCCAGAGAATAACGAGCAGAACTATTAGAAGTTTTTCAAGCCGTGTTTTGTGCAGCCGTCCGAGCTTTTCGCCGGTTTCCTCGGGGCTTCCCATACGCGCGAGGGCTTTTTGCTCCGCTTCGGGCTGGGGATAGCCCGCGTCCTTGTAGTATTCAATTCTGTCCTGAAGGTGAGCGGAAAGCTCCGCTTCAACCTCGGCGCGCGCGAGTTTGTCCTCAATCTGCGACGTAACGGAGGCGATATATTCCTGTATGGTCATAGTTACTCCCGAATTATATTGTCAGCGTATTATCGGCTTCCCCTTGAGGGGAAGCTGGCAGCCGTGAGGCTGACTGATGAGGTGGAGTAATCCGTAACGGCACATTGCGCCTACACCTCATCCGACGGCTTCGCCGCCACCTTCTCCTCAAGGAGAAGGCTTTGTAATATAAGTATTAACTTACGCAAACCCCAAAACCTTATTTACGTTTTTACTGAACGATACCCACTCGTTCTTCTTCTCCGCAAGCTCAGCCTTGCCCTTTTTGGTGATATGGTAATACTTGCGGTTCCTGCCGTCAAAGGCTTCCCAGTAGCTTTCGAGATATTTTTCCTTTTCAAGCGCGTGCAGAATAGGGTAGAGCGTGCCCTCGCTCATTTCAAAGGCGTTCTCGCTCCTGATTTCAAGCTCGCGGATAATCTTGTAGCCGTACAAATCCTTGTTTTCAAGCACGGAAAGCACAAGCAGATGCGTGCTGCCCTTTAATAATTCTTTAGAATACTTCATAATTGTCCTCCTTACAATTCTGTTATTTCGTCTATAACTCCGTCGACAAAGCTGAAAGTATACCACAGTGTGTTGGTGTTATCGCAAATATCAACCGTAACTGATTTTTTGTCAAAACTGTATAAGGTAATTGTATCTTTGCCTATTTCATCTAAAAAAGCGTCTAACGTAGTGTCGTCATCAAGATTTGAATACTGCAGTAGCTCCTTTTCTGTCAGGTTGTTAAGCTTTGTTCTTTTTTCCAAAGTTAATGTGTCATAGGTCTCGCCGTCAAGCGTTTCAAGTGTAACGGTGTAATTGTTGTTTGACAGAACAGTAACTTCGCGCGTAATGCTTTTGAGTTTATCTGTGCCACGCTGTTTTGCCAGTACGAGCGCTTCCTCTTTGGTATAAGGCGGAGTAAGTGTTTCGGTAAGTTCCCATGCCGCTGCGCAGTCCTCGGTAAAAGTAGACTCGTTGCGATTGTCCAGTTGGTGTTGTTGCAGTAACGGAACACCCGCTTGTACAGTAATGGAAACAGCGCCGATAACGGTCAGCGTTAGTAGAAAAACAATATAATGCTTTAGGCGTTTTTCGCTCTTTTCACTAAGACCGAACTCAATTTTCTTTGCAAAGCGTCGTGCTAAAATACCTTGTATTAACGGGAACAGCCCAAAAGAATAGGTCAGAAGAATCATGACATACTCAAGAGGCTCCGGAAGAAGCGTATACATTTCAATAAAAGAAACGGTAACGCCTTCTGTGGAAAACAGGGAAAGCGGAAACTCGGTAAACAATGATAAAATCGCATATCCAAAAGGAATAAACACAATGCCGCCGACCAAAAATAGCGAGACGAGATTAACAACACCGTTCGTCTCCATAGCGCCGGAATCCTCAGCGAGACGAGCAAAGACAAGTCCCAGAGTATCGAAAAGAAATGCGATTAAAGAGCACATCATTACTGCATAGGTATAGTTAAACTCATCTATTAACTCATAAAACGCGAAAACCAGAAGGAGTACGCTAAATAACGCCGCTGCCACATAAGCAAAGGTAAAAACATAAGACAGAACGGTATATAATGCTGAATTATGGAGATTTGCCATATCTGTTGCTACCGCTTCGGGTTTTCCGAGCCGCTCAAGCGCTTTTGTTTCTGCCTCAGCCTCGTCAAAGCCCGCCTCGGTATAGAACTCCATACGGTCGGCAATATGCGCCTCGAGCTCCTTTTGAACGAAAAGCCTGTCCCTGCGGCGTTTTATGCCGCCGACGACGGCGGAAATATATTCATCTTTTTTCATTGCAACACCTCCGAAAACAAATACCTTGTATCACAATGCATATACATTGTAACACAAGGTATCGTTTCTGTCAATATTTATTTAATTAGGTGCGGACGAAGTCCGCCCACAATTCCGAATTCCGAACTCCGAATTCCGAATTAGAGGAAGTGCGCGCGGAGCTCGTCTGCGCTGTGTGTGCTGAGGTATGCGGGGGCGATATCAAATACGGTCATTGCGCCCGTTTTGCCCTCGGCGTTAAGCCTTGCCGCAGCTCTCGCGTATGCCGCGATTACGGAGCCCGTGAACTCGGGGTTTGAGTCAAGGTTAAGACTGTACTCAATAACGTGCTTTGTGCCGTCGCTCGTCTCGCCGCTGTAAATCACGCTGCCGCCGTGGGGGAGTCCGCTGTGGTCGCGCGCCATTTCCTCGGCGGTGATGAAGTGTACCGTCGTGTCGTAATCCGCAAAGTAGTTCGGCATTTCCTTGATTTCTCTTTCAATCCTTGCAAGGTCGGCGCCGTCCTCTGCTACTACGAAGCACTCCCTCGTGTGCTTTTCGCGCGTGGTGAGCTCGGGATTTTCGCCGTTTCTAACCCTCTCAAGAGCTTCGGGAACGGGGATGGTGTACTGGCGTGCGTCGATTACGCCGTCAATGCGCCTTACCGCGTCGGAATGTCCCTGGCTTACGCCCTTGCCCCAGAAGGTGTAGTCCCTACCGTCGGGGAGAATTGCGCTCCCATAAAGCCTGTTTACGCTGAACATACCCGGGTCCCAGCCGCACGAGATAATACCCACCTTGCCCGCAGCCTTTGCCGCAGCGTCAACGCTCGCAAAGTGAACGGGGATATTAGCGTGGGTGTCAAAGGAATCGATTACGTTGTAAAGCGCCGCGTATTTCGGGGTCATTTCGGGCAGGTCTGTCGCCGAGCCGCCGCAGATTATGAGCACGTCAATGTTCTCCTTGCCGAGTTCAAGCTCTGCCGCGCTTTTAACGGGCACGCCCTCGGTTTTAATAACGAGGCTTTCGGGAGCGCGCCTTGTATATACCGCCGCAAGCTCAAGGTCGCCGTTCTTCTTAATCGCCGCTTCAACGCCGCGTCCGAGGTTACCGTAGCCTAAAATACCGATTTTAATCATAACTTTTCCTCCTATATGTTATAAAGTAAAAACCGCCGTCGGCGGTTTTTACTTGTTGGCGTCCCAGAAGGGATTCGAACCCCCGGCCTTTCGCTTAGGAGGCGAACGCTCTATCCTACTGAGCTACTGAGACATCTTCATTATTATATATTCAAGTCATTAATTTGTCAATTATATTATATACATTATATATATAAACTGTAAAAAATTTCAGCCGATTATTTCGCAAAATTTTTGCACCCACATATTGAAGGCATTTGCGTGAAAGGGGAGGAAACACCCAATATGTAGTAATTCTGTAATTAACAAAGCCAAAAGGTTACAATTTGTAATTTTTTTGACGGCGGATTTTTTTCAAATTTAACAAAATTTTAATTTAACGCTCTACCACGCTAAATTGTAAAACCACAACATTTAGGGTGAGACCTGTTCATTTGCACAAAAATAAAATTGACTTTTGTGAAAATTGTACAAAATTCGCCGTCATTTTCGTTTGACATATTATATAATTGTGCTATAATGCCAAAGACTTCGAGTGACGGAGGTATAGGCGAGTCCTAAATACAGACCTCTATCACAAAAAGAAAAGGAGATTAAGATGACTAACCAATCAGGAATTGCAGGCAAACGCTCGTTCAGAGCCGTGCTCGCAATTGTAATTGCGGTTATCGTTATGATTACAGTCTTCACAGGCACGGCGTTTGCCGACAGTACCAACGAGTACAAGCTCGACATTATCGACGGCGCAAGTGAAATCGCAATTACGACTAATGAGACGGAACCTATCGAAATCCTCACAGCAGCAGGAATTACCGTTAACACTGACGATAAGGTTGACCTTACGGGCTTTGTAAGCGGCGAGGGCGGAAAAATTGTAATAAGCAGATATAATACAATTAATATTTCCGTAGACAAAAAGGTTACTACCCACAGGGTTTATGCCGCGACGGTCGGCGAGGCGCTCAGCGAAATCGGAGCGGCGCTCGGCGAGCACGACAAGGCAAACTATGAAATGACCGCGCCCGTACAGGACGGAATGGTTATAGAGGTTAAAAAAGCGTTTAATATTACCGTAAAGGCTGACGGCAAAAAGACCAGCTACGCCGTAACCGAGGGTACGGTTAAGGACGCGCTTGAGCTTGCTGGCGTTACGCTTGAGGGCGAGGATTATACCGAGCCGGCGCTTGACAAGACGCTCAAGAAGGATATGAAAATAAAGGTAATGAGAGTTACCTATAAAGCCGAAACAAAGGCTGAGGCGATAAAGTTCTCAACCAAGGAGGTTAAGGACAAGAAGCTTTACGAGGGCGAAACCAAGGTTAAGACCAAGGGCGTTGACGGCGTTAAGGAAGTAAGCTATTCCGTAAAATACGTCAACGGCAAAGAGGTTGAGCGCAAAAAGACCGACGAAAAGACGGTTAAAGAGCCTGTTCAGCAGGTTGTAAGGGTCGGCACGAAAAAGAAAAAGAGCTCCGTAAAAAGCAACGGCGTTAAGTCAAAGGGTGGTTATTCCGTAGGACAGACAATCAGCGGAAGAAAAACTCATTACTGCGCCTGCGCAAAATGTAACGGCAACTCAAGGGGTATCACCACAAGCGGTAAGAAAATCAGAAACGGTATGAAAAATCCGCATTACGTCGCTTGTAACTGGCTTCCTCTCGGTTCCGTAATCAATGTTGACGGTACTAACTATACCGTGGTCGACAGAGGCGGCAGCGGCCTTTCAAGAAAGGGAAGAATCGATATTTTCACTCCCGAGGGGCACAGCGCCTGCTACCGCAAGGGCACGGGCTCATGTAAAATTAAAATTGTCCGCTTAGGATGGTAGAATTAAAAGACAGGCGATGCCTGTCTTTTTTTAATTCGGAATTCGGAATTCGGAATTGAGGGTCGCTTCGCTCCGATTATATACAGAAATAGTGGTTTCCGATTATCTTCACTACTGTTCTTGAGCGTATCCACGCATTAGTGGTTTTTGCGGGGTTATAATAATATATAGCGCCGCCCGTCGGGTCCCAGCCGTTGATTGCGTCCTGTGCGGCACGCTTTGCGCTTTCCGCCACGGGCTGATACCAGTTGGAGTCATATACGCAGGAGAAGGCGTCCTTCTGATAGATTACGCCGCTCATCGTATCGGGGAAGGAGGGGTGCGCGATACGGTTAAGCACCACCGCGCCGACCGCAACCTGTCCCTCATAGCTTTCGCCGCGCGCCTCGGCTGATATAACCTTGGCGAGAAGGCTTACCTCCTGCGCGGAAAACTTAGCCGTGCCCGAGCCCGAGGACGAGCCGCCGAGCCCGAGATAAAGCAGCGTCTGCGGTCCCGCGATACCGTCGGCGGTTATGCCGCAGCTTTTCTGAAAGGCGTAAACCGCATTCTTCGTCTGAGTACCGTAAATCCCGTCGACGCTTCCTTTATAAAAGCCGAGGGATTTAAGCTTGTTTTGAATTTTCGTAACCTCTGCGCCCGTTGAGCCGAAGCGTGAGAGCGCGTATTCGCTCCCGTCGCCGAACAATGCGCGGTACGTTCCGTAACCGGCAAAGCCCGCTCCGATAATTACGGAAAGAATAAGTAAAACAGATAAAAATTTTCTCATATTATCACCATTAAGATTATTGGCAATAATATGAGAAATATACATTACAGATTATTTCGCGCCCAGTGGAAGAGGTACTGCTGCGCTATGCCCTCGATGCCGTTAAAGCATTCGGGGAGTCCGTCGGGGTAATACTCCATAACGCGCTTCATCCACACGTCGACGGGGAACGCGCCGTAAAACTCAAAGCCGAAGAGCAGCGCGCAGTTTGCAACCTTAATGCCCACGCCATAGATATCAAGCAGTGCCTTCCTCGCCTCGTCGAGCGGGAGCGTTTTTATTTTTTCAAGGTCAATTCTTCCGCTTGCA
>FLNY01001632.1_pt1 | contig 13098 bp, 14 predicted proteins | sample 1140381 | NCBI WGS metagenome assembly FLNY01 (sample SAMEA3878172, study PRJEB12797) | bioreactor metagenome | biome: Moose rumen | place: Sweden | collected 2011-10
ACGCGGGATGTTGGCCAGCGCCATCTCGATGGGCGTGGTGACGTTCCGCTCCATCTCCTCGGCACCCGTCGATTGCGACGTGACGATAATCTGCACCTGATTGTTGGTGATATCGGGCGTCGCGTCGAAAGGCAGGTGCACTAGAGACCATACACCCCATGCCACCAATACACAGGTCAACACACCAATAACCAGTTTGTTATCTATGGAGAATTTGATAATCCGCTGAAACATAAATCGATAGTGATAAGTAATTGGTAATTAGTGATTGGTTATAAAGTTACAAAAATACAACCGCTTTCTTGCAACTTGGTTGCAAATCGTAGAGATTTCAGACTAAAAAAGCCGTGCAGGGATTGCGCTGCACGGCTTCATAGGTAAAAGACAACATCCTATTAGTCCAGAACCAGACTCGGGGTGCTGTAGGTACGGGCTGCGAGCTCTTGGTTGAGCATGTAGAGGCTACGGGGGTCGCTACCGAAGAGTTCCATCTTCGAGATCATGTCGCGGGCGTTGGTTTCTTCTTCACCCTGTTCCTTGACGAACCAGTCGAGGAACTGCATGGTACGGAAGTCCTTCACCTTGCTGGCGGCATCGTAGATGGTGTGGATGCTGGCGGTGACATACTCCTCATGTTCCAAGCCGGCTTTCAGCACATCCATATCCTTCTTGAAGACCTTGTCGGGCTTGGCGATGGCGTCGAGGGTAATGGGGCAGTCGTTGTTCTGCATGTACTTGTAGATGAGCATGGCGTGGTCGCGCTCCTCCTGTGCCTGAATCATGTACCAGTTGGCGAAGCCGTCGAGTCCGCGCTTGTCGAAGTAGTTGTTCATGTCCAAGTAGAGGTAGGCGCTGTAGAGCTCTTTGTTAATCTGCTCGTTGAGCAGGTCGGCAACTTTCTTGTTAAGCATAGTTTATAATGTTTTATTGTTTTTCAAAATGAGTCTTGTCGACTGAGCAGAGGGGACACACCCAGTCAGCGGGTAGGTCTTCGAATTTGGTGCCGGGGGCGATGCCGTTGTCAGGGTCGCCAACTGCGGGGTCATAGACATACCCGCAAACGTCGCAAACGTATTTTTCCATTATCTTTATTGTTTTAGGGGTTAATAACTATTTTATCATAACGCTTTTCTGTATTATTTATTGTCTGTATCCGCAGTGTAACCAAATTTTTTTGTATTTTTGCATCATAAAATATCACGGCAACGAAGACGAAAACGAATATAACATCATTATTTCCAATCGGTTTGCTGCTTCTTGTGGCTTTAGCTGTGCCGATGACGGGGAAAGCCAAAATCGAACACCTACTACCAACACCGCAACGGGTGGAGATTCTCGGTGGTGTGCCATTGGACTTCGCTGGTGGGGTACGCTTCGCCACTGCTCCCGGCGAGCGCATAGCCCGTGCCTTTGCCCTACTTTTAGAGGTTGAATCCCGTCCGGAGGCTACCACCGTGGTGACTATCCGCATGGTAGACAGCATCGAAGGAGCCTACGACTATCCACTGGTGGGCTATCCGCAGGAGGCTTACTGTCTTACCGTTGACGACGGCATCACGATAGAGGCTGTCGACGAGATAGGTGTGATACATGCCGTGCAGACGCTGGTGCAGCTGTCGGAAGGGTGGAACGATGGCCTCCGACGCCTAGAACGCTGCATCATCACCGATTGGCCTGCCTTTAAGCTGCGCGGCTACATGCACGACGTGGGACGCAGCTTCATCAGCTATGAGGCCCTGCGTCGCCAGCTGCTGCTCTTCGCCCGCTTCAAGGTCAACACGTTTCATTTCCATCTCACCGAGAACCAAGCCTGGCGTTTCGAGGTGCAGCAGTATCCGCAGCTCACCGACAGCATCACGATGACACGCTTTGCGGGCAAGTACTACACCCAAGAGCAGTGTCGCGAACTCGACGAGCTGGCCTGGTGTTGCGGCATCACCATCATCCCCGAAATAGATATGCCGGGGCACAGCGACGCCTTCCGGCGTGCCATGGGTCATTCCATGCAGACATCGCAGGGTGTTGCCGAGCTGAAGAATATTCTCGACGAAGTGGCCGCTACCTTCGTCCACGCCCCATACATACATATCGGTGCCGATGAGACTGCCATTACCTATCCTAACTTCTTGCGTATCATGACCGACCATATCCACGGATTGGACAAGCGCGTGGTGGTGTGGAACCCCATCAGCGGACTGACCATCAACACCAATACGGGAGTGGACATGACCCAGATGTGGAGTACCGCAGGGCATGTGGTGACGGGACTACCAAACATCGACTGCCGCTACAATTACGTCAACCACTTCGATGTTTTTGCCGACCTGGCGGGCATCTACCGTAGCAATATCTACTATGCCGAACGCGGCAATGCCGAACTGGCAGGCACCATCACCGCCGTATGGAACGACCGCCTCATCACCACCGAGGAGGGCATCATGCAGCAGAACAACGTTTATGCCAACGTGTTGGCTTCTGCCGAACGTGCCTGGCGCGGTGGCGGCAACCAGTACATAGAACAGGGCGGCGCTGTGCTGCCGGCGACAGGCGACGAATACGACGCCTTCGCCGACTGGGAGCGGCGCTTCCTCTTCCACAAAGCCAACTCGCTGCGCGACGAGACAATACCATACGTCAAACAGTCTCACGTCCACTGGCAGATTACCGACGCTTTCCCCAACGGCGGCGATGCCGATGCCGTCTTTCCGCCAGAGACCGAGGACTTCGCCACCAGCTACACTTTCGCCGGTGACACCTACGCCACCTCCCATGCCGTCGGTGCCGGCATCTACCTGCGCCACACCTGGGGTTCAGTCGTCCCTGCCTTCTTTGCTGACCCACAGCTGAACACCACCGCCTACGCCTGGACGTATGTCTATTCGCCCTGCCGCCAGCAAGCTGGTGCCCTCATCGAGTTCCAGAACTACTCCCGTTCCGAGAAAGACCTCACGCCACCCAACGGTCGCTGGGACCGGCGTGGCTCGCGCCTGTGGCTCAACGACGAGGAGCTCCTGCCGCCCGAATGGGACAACGAAGGACAGAGCATCACCAACGAGACACCCCTCGGCAACGAGAACTTCACTGCCCGTCCGCCGATCGTGGTACAGTTGGAGAAAGGGTGGAACAAGGTGTTCCTCAAGTTGCCATACGTGAATACCCCCGGTGTGCGGCTCAACAAGTGGATGTTCACCTTTGTGCTTACCGACACCACGGGCCGCGACGCCCTCGACCTTGTCTATTCGCCCCGTCGTCATGCCTCGCAGCAGGAGAGCCCTGTCTGCTATACCGACAGCGGCCGCATCGTCGTCTCGGGAGCCGAAGGTCTCGACGTGATGCTTTTCGACATACTGGGTCGCCTTATTGAAACCAAGCGTAGCTCCTACGGTCCAGTGACGTTCACCCCTCCAAGCACCGGCACCTATCTGGTGCAGGTAGGCGACAGGAAGCCTTGCAAGGTAGTGCTCTGGAAATGAGGCTCCACCTGTCACTCTGAAAGTCGGGCACTATAGCGGTGTGTCTTGCCTTTGCGTTCTTTCTGCACGCCACGCGTGTAGGGAATTTCAGGATAGCCGAAACCCACCAACAGGGCGGTGTAGTGGTCGCGGGGAATGCCAAGCATGTCACGGGCGACGGGAGCCAGCTCGTTGAGCACCTCGGCAGGATAGCTCATAATGGCGGTATCGTTTTCATCGACGTAAAATCGAGTCTTCGTTTCCATTCCCATAATATCATCATTTAGTGACTTCTATATAACTAACGGTTATTTCACCGCTTTGCAGTAGGAGGCGACGTGTCTCACGTCGCAACCTGTAGTCACGTGAGACACGTGACCTCCTACTTGGATGCTGCAAATTTACATAAAAATTTTCGATTTCAACACAGACGAATAAAAATCGCTACACGACAAACCTCTGAATTTTGCATATTTGTATCTATTTTACAGATGTTTGCAGCTTTAAGAACCTGCGGTTTAGACGTATGCAGAGACATGATTCTTTCTGCAATTTTCGACGGAAAAGATGCCGTCGTGAAGAAATTCGATGTACACGCGCCATATCAGGACCTACACATTAGACGCGACGGGAGGACAGGACAGACTACTTGCTTAACATGTTATTCGGATATTGTATGTTTTCGATGGAGGATATACGTGATAGTACTACAAAAAGTGGGGGTAAAACACCAGTTATTGTAGTGCTATCGGGATTTTTTTCTCCGAATAAAAAATACGCTCTCCGACACCGACAACCGTTGCGGCAGCCAGTTCGGCCGAACGTCTCATGGCTGAACGAGGGATGCACTCGGCGCAATGCCGCGTTGTTGATGGTTATGTGGACTGTAAAAAAAGGTGTCGTGTACTAAGCTGCTCGATTTTGTGGTTAGTCTTGCAGGCAGGGCTGTTTACGGTAGATATTTCACGTCGCGGTAGTGGCTTTCGCTGTTCAGCCGGATCAGAATTTCCTTGAACTCATCCGGAAGCCGTTTCCACATCTCGTCGACCATCCAGCCAGGAATGTCCTTGTAGTAAGCCTCTGCTATTCCGGCCGCTATACAGGTCAGAGTGTCGCTATCGCCGCCAAGCGACACGCCAAGTCTGAGGCAGCTCTCAAAGTCGGTACTTTCCAGGAATGCAGTGATGGCCGGAGGGACGGTACCCTGACATGAGACGTCGTATATGTAGGTTGGTCTTATCTCGTCGCAGGTCCGCGCGAGGTCGTAACCGAATCGTGACTCTATGTATTGCCGGATTTCAGCCTTTGACTTTCCCGTTCTTGCCAGGAAGATGGCTGCCGAGGTGGCCTGAGCACCCTTGATACCCTCTGGGTGGTTGTGTGTGATAGAGGCTTGGATTTCAGCCACACGCTCGGTCTCCTCCAGAGTGTCAAACATCCATCCCACGGCGCTTGTGCGCATTGCGGATCCGTTGCCCCAGCTGTTGTAAGGCTCGCGGATTTCGTGCATGACGGTTTTGGTCGAGCCGTCATCTTGCACGACATCTTCATAGGTAATCTTAGGGTCGGTCAGCCAGTTGATGAAACTGCCACCGTATCCACCCAACGGACAGGGGAAGTGGTAAGCAAACCACACGCAGGAGTCCGTCAGGGACTGCGGAGAATGGTCTTTGTCATTCAGCAGCCAGTCGGCCACGGCGAAGGTCATGATGCTATCGTCGGTATAGTTGCACTCTGGCAAAAGCAGTTCAAAGTCAGTTGTCTTTATATTGTCGAATTCAAAGACACTTCCAGCGGTGTCACCAATAATTGCTCCTAACATAATGTTTTGTTTTTTATCAGGTTATTACATTTTAAAAAAGGTTGTGCAACAACTTGCTCAAGAGAACCGCAGTCGGTGCTACAATCCACCTCTCTTCTTCCGTAGCCTGGTGTCCTATGCCAAGGACGCTGTAATAGTCGATAGTTGCCATTGATTCAAATCCGTTAAGATTCAATATCCGTTATTCTAATTGTGATGAGCCTATGGTTTTTGCATTCACTTTTCATTGTTCGAAACTGTTTGCAAAATTATAAAGGAATAATAATCCATAGTCTCTGTTTTGGATAAAGTTATAAACCATGTGCATCGTTTTGAGTTTCAGTTATATAAATATCAGTTACAACAATCTGTTTATCAGTACTGAAGGTTCTATGCCTACCCTAATTTTCTGTCATCCAGATACGGATTTTTTTCAACACGGCAACGAGGGGACATTGACTTCGGACATCCAGTCAATTTTACCCATTAGCAGAGCATCATCAGTAATCCTGCCTTATTCATTATCATTCAATGCTTGGTTCAGTATCTGTTTCAACCGGGGACAATCCTCTATTTGATCCTTAAAGTAGATATGAGGGAAGCCTACCATTCTCGGTGTATCCTGTGGAGTGTCGTATGATATGGCAATTGTCCCATTGTTAACCAATGCGTTCATTACCAAGTATGGTGGTAGCATCATCCTCTTTATCCCTTTTTCAGGCGAATCTACATACGTGTCGTCTTCCGTCAATCGTTCAAACACCTCTCCTGTGGGGTCGATGAAGGTGATCTGTAGATTGTCGATGATTGTGTCTGTGTAATTGTACACGAGCAAGATTGCTGTCGACAGTTCGCTGCCATCCTCCTTTGCGAGCATCAGAGTGGCAAAGCGTTCAGGCACTTGCCACGAAAGACCGATGAAGGTCGTGTACATAATATCAAGATTCTCCCTGCTGGATGTGTACCATACCGCATCCGCCACCAAATAGTCCAAAACATTACAGCCACATCCCATTTCCAGCAGCCATGGATTGTTGGCTATCCTGCCGTAGAAATTGCGCGCCGTAGCCCGCATCATGAGTGGAAACACCAATGAGGAGTCATGCACGATGGCGTCACTAATGGTATTCTGCATGCTGCACAACTTTTCGCATAGGAGATCAGTGTTCTTCGTGCTATCCTCAACAAGCTGGTACAGCGTATCGATTTGGTCGATGACGGCCATCCGTTGAGGGGTGTTGATCTCATAATCCGCCGCCCACTCCCGCAAGAAGTCGGGCCACCTGACAACGCCGTTGTCCTCCGCAACCTTTTTAGAGGTGCCGCAAGCCACTAAAGTTACAACATAGAGTGCAATGAATGAGAATTTTTTCATATTACATCACTTTAATGGCTACTACATTCAATCAAATACACAAACGGTTTTACTTGTTTGACTTTCTTTGACAGAGATTTCGAGGAAACATGGTTTTTGTCTGGCATTTTTATTCCAATTCCAGAAGTGTTGACTAAACTATACAAGTACGATATCTTAATGGCGTAGTTCGCATTTTCGGCATCCGCATGTTTTGCACAGACTATGCCAATCACATTGCCTTCATTGTCGAACAAGGGACCGCCGCTATTGCCAGGTTGGACGGGAGCAGATATCTGATACATGGAGGCATCCCCCTTGAATCCAGAGGCAGAGCTAATGATGCCGTTGGTCAACTTTACTTCTTGCCCCATTGTATTTGTTTTGGGATAACCCAATACAAAAACATCGTCCCCAACCTCGGGAACCGTCTTCCCAATGCAATAGGGTATTGCATCAAACCCCTCGAATTTCTTGTCGACAATTCTTAAAATGGCCAAATCATGTTCACGGTCGCTTGCAACGACATATCCCTTGTATGTCTCATCAGCGTCCCCATTTACTCCTTTTATATTAATTGACTTGGCTCCATTTATGACGTGATAGTTTGTAACAACAAATCCATCAGCGATAGCAAAGCCAGAACCCGTCCACTCTGCCTGCTGAACCTGTTCAAATATGGATGCAGATGGATAGTCTTTAAGGAAGTCGCACTGCACATACACGCCATAGTCCTCTATCCCTCCCTGTAGCAATGTTATTTCAAAATGATATGGGTCTTCGAGTATCAATTTCCCGTCTTCAGACCATGTGGATTCTTTATCACTATTAACAACTGCATACGCATTAGACTCCCCAATCTGCACAAACTTTTTTACCCATGTATAGTATGGCTTATCGTTATCTATTAAATATGCAACGTATTCGCCTCTATTGGATTCACTTCGCCGGATTGCATAAAAATTAGAGCTTGACTCAATTGGAATTGTATGGTCGTTCTTCATATCAACAGCCATTTCTTTGAATATAACATAGTATATGCCTTCTATCGGATCAAGTTCAGATAACTTCGAGTCAAAATAGGCAACATAATCTTCCTTTGTTGGCACGGTAGGCCAGGAAAACTTGTTTCCTGGCATGTCTTTCCAGATGACATTTCCCTTTTGGTCATAATAGGTTATCAGGTATTCATTGTTAACCGCATCCTCTCCAAATAGCAAGGTACATCCTACTATCTTTCCACAGCTAGAATTATGTGTAGCCTCTACGACAACGTTGCCTCCAGTGTCAATTAGACCCCAAAGATCATTCTTTTTATATGCGGCAACCCCATTTTTATAATCGCTTAATTCATCATATTTTGCCTTGACATATACATTACCAGTTGTATCCAATTTCCCAAACTTGCCATTTTTCTTGAATGTTGCATATCCTTCTTGAAAAGCATAAACAGAATCAACATCAATTTGCTTTATGACACTTCCCTGCCTATTAATCATGCAGATTGTGCCATTTTGCTTCACAAATGCTCGATTATTACCAAATCCAGTAAGTATTTCTTCATACATCAACGATTCTACAACATTCCCTTTTTTGTCGATAAACATCCATTGGTTGCCCTTCTTTACACGCGCCAATCCTTCACTGAAGGCTCTAGCATCATCATAAATGCTGTCAATGACCCAATCGCCAAGCGTATCAACATATCCGCATTTGTTGCTTGTTGCCACAACCATCAAGCCTTCATTAAACCCGCCGACATCATCGTAAACACATGGTAAAATAAACTCTCCTTGATTGTTTACGTACCCCATGTTCCCTAAAGTATCCTGTACAATGAAACCCATTGTATCATCTCGTGTTATGTAAGAGTACACCAATGGCAATACTACACTTCCTGTTTCATCAATTATCCCATATTTATTATTATTTCCAACAAAACAGGCAACACCATTCTGATATAGCCATACAAAAGATATGTCTTTATCCAGTTCCGCAACAAATTCTCCATTCGCATTAATTAGTCCTTTACGGTCACCTATCTTGGCAAAACAGACTTCTGTGGACTTAAAACACCAAATAGCCAAATCGAATTGTGGTTCAATTATAATATCGCCATTCTCATTGATGAAGCCATATTTACCTCCAACATTGATGCGGTATAGTTCGTGCCATTCGGTACCCTTTTGATTGTTACTTGTCGAACAGGCCGATATTATAGAGATGATTCCGATAATAGTTATTAGTTGAGTAAACTGTCTAATAATTAACCTTTTCATTTTAACGTTTTTTGAGTTCAATGTTCGATTTCATTACTTTTCTTGCCTCCAATTTATAATTTTCGGTGAGGTATTTTTCCCATCTTTTCACATCATCGTCCCACATATACGGAGAGAGTATGATTTTGTCAATCATATTTCTCATATCTAATCCTACAAAAATGGCATTACTATTGTCATGAGTTGGATATGGAGGATTACCATTATCTTTAAAATAAAAGCGTATTTCTTTCTCGCTTGCATATTCTGGATGTTTCATCCATTCAGCATCAGAGATATCGGTGGTTTGCTCTCGTTCTTCATAGAGTATTCTCCCGCACCAAAGTTCATAGTTATCACTATATAGTGATTCTACAAATTTCCCAATAGTAGTTTTGATGCATACTCCATTATTGGGCGATGTGTACGCTCTCCACATCAAAAGATTTTCACGAGGACCCATTGACCAACACGAAGTAGGAGTTATGGCTTTCTTGGAAAAATGGAGCCTAGTACTATTGATTTTGTTTTGAAGAGTTTTACTGTCTTGGGGAGGGGCGTTATTACTGATAATCTTAAAAGCAAACATCTTTTTGGTGGTCAGCAATTCATGTTCATACTCATCTTCAAAACAAAATTTCCTACTTACACGAAAGGATCCATTGTCCAACATATTGCATAGATGTGTGATGGTCATATAATAATGATATATTATTGTATCTGTGCTGATACCTGCATCTTGCATTAGCCAAAAGCCGACACGTCCGTTTTCAATATTACGAGTCATTTATTGTTGTTGCTCTCCGACCCTCCAACGGAATGTTTAACTTTTACCAATAAGAAAAGGCATGAGGTTATGTACTCATGTCCGTTTGTCTATTGGTATCGGCAAACACCATCGAAGGAACGGGGTCTATAAGAAACATATCTCACGCCTGACGGTATGCAGAATGGATGTGCATACACATACACGCGAAAGCATAAATGCTCTTCCTCCTTCTTAAAATTTGCCGATTTTATAGACAAGGACAGTATCGCAATGCTTTTCTTGCTTACACTTTCTATCTCTTGAAAGCGATTGCAAATATACAGTTTTATTTCAATACAGATGTCGAAAAGCATGACATCAATATTAGAATTTTATAATTCAATGGATTAAAAATATTGATTGTCGGTCGTGATTGTGGACAATCGATGTTAGCCATTGGGTGGTTTTACTGGAATTGGTATTACCATCACGCAACAAGACATTCGTCTTCTACATGGTAGCGAGGTCACTATTCTTGATTCTGGTACGTGCGTGAAATCCATTGCGCTCTAATAAGCACGCGTTCCACTGGAACCCCATTATGGAAAAAATTGTTGTTGCATACGATATTTTCGTCATTCGCCGTTATTTAGAAACATGAACAGGAACTTCTCCGCAACTGGGAATATGCCTCTAACAACATGTCGCCCAAAAAGATAGAACCTCTTGAATAGTAATATTATGGAAGATTGCTTTATCCTCTGCGTCACTGCTGCCGAATATGTCCGCGACTACATCTTGAAACTCACTTTCAACGATGGTGTTGTCAAATTGGTGGACTTCACCCCTCTGATGCAGAAGGGTGACTGTTGCAAATTGCAGGACATGGACTATTTCCGCAACTTCACCCTCAATCCATTCACTGTCGATTGGAACAACGAAATCGGATTTGCCCCCGAATCGCTCTATGAACGAGGTGTGGCGATTGCCTGATTTGTATTTCCGCATAAACGATATAGGCAGGGCAAACGCATCATATTTCCCAGCGGGCTGACGTCAGTTTGACTATCGACCGTAGTCCTTTCCACCGGTGGTTCTGCAGGATCCACTCTGTCGGCTCGTAGACCGTGCAGCTGCGTGTTTCCACCCTTCCGTGGCCTTTGTCCACCTCTTCTGCCTCGGCGACGGGCCTCGCCTCTTTCTCCATCGGCTCCGCGTCCTGCAACAGTGTGCCCCGGTTGCCTTTGAGAGCCAATATGTAGTCCGCGCCACCGTCGACAATCTTCCTGGCTATGGCCGTCTGCGTCCCCATTGCGTCTATGGTTATTATTGAGCCTTCGATACACAGCATGTCCAGCAGTTCGGGTATGGCTGTAATCTCGTTGCTCTTGTCACGTGTCTTGCGCTGTCCCAGACAGATGCCGTTCTCCACGCTCCAGGCGTGGACGAGGTGGATGGCAGGGTTGTCGTGGTATCCGTCGCGGCTGCCCCTGACCGTCTTCCCGTCTATGGCAATGACCTTCTCCGACGACCCCTCCGGCCTCAGCCCTTCCGCCCACTCCAGGAACATCCGATCGAACTGGCGGAACATGATTGACTGGAACACTCTGTTAATGGTGTCGTGTGACGGTATCCCGTTCGGAAGTCGCAGCCTTTTCTTCAGTGTCTGGAAGTGGTACTTGCCGAATTCCTCTATCGCCTCATAGCTCTCGGCCCCACTGGTAACGGCGAGCACCGCCAGTATTACAATGTCGGCCAGCAGGTGTTTGCTCCTGCCTTTCACTCTCGTGTCGTGCAGCCGTGCTGCCGCTTCGTATAGACTTGCCATAACTATTCGTGTTGGTTATGGCATTATAACGAATATTATTGTGCAATTTTGTAAACTGATACAGAAATAGTTATCAACAATACCCTCCAAAAATGTTCATATCATTGCAATTTTTATTCCGGCAAGGAGACGCCTGTTAATAACGCCACAAAAAAAATGTTAATATCGTTCTTGTTTTTGAATTTTTGATGCGTTTGCCCTGTCCGTAGCATTTTTTAATTTTGCCATGTCACACAAAAAGTGTACTTTTGCATTTGATTTCAGAAATGACAAATCGCGGTGGTAAAGAAAAAGAATGCTGATATAGAAACCATTGACTCGCATGGTAATGAACTGGTCGCAAATGATGGCCAGCCATTTGAGGTGCAAAATCTGCACCTCAAACAGCAAGACATTGTGAAACTCATATACATTGTCAGAAACAGCCAAGTTATGCTGGATAGCGATTTGGCCATGCTGTATGGTGTGGAAACAAAGTATCTCAAAAGGGCTGTCAAAGCGAACATTACACGATTTCCAGATGATTTTATGTTCGAACTTTCAAAAGCAGAATTCGATGACTTGAGGTGCAAAAACGGCACCTCAAATATGAGAGGCGGCACAAGATATATGCCTTATGCTTTTACAGAGAGCGGTGTGGCAATGCTCAGTGGAATAATGCGTTCCCAAACAGCCATTGATGTGAACATCCGCATAATGCGTGCATTTGTAGCCATGCGCCACTTTCTCGCATCGAATGCACAGGTATTCCAACGGCTGGAGGTCATCGAACACCATCAGTTGGAAATCTCTGCGCACCAATCGAGGACAGACCACCAAATCGAAGAAATATTCAAACGGCTTGACCAAGAGAGCATAACCCCGACACAAGGCATCTTCTTTGACGGCCAGATTTTCGATGCCCACACTTTCGTGTCCGACCTCATACGCTCCGCCAAGAAACGCATTGTCCTATTCGACAATTATGTTGACGACACGGTGCTGACACTCCTCGACAAACGCAAAAAGAACGTCGCAGCAGAAATATACACCAAGTCCGTTTCGCAGCAGTTGTCGCTCGACATAGCCAAGCACAACGCCCAATACCGCCCAATCACCGTAACAGTCTTCGACCGCACCCACGACCGCTTTCTCTGCATTGACAACACCGTCTACCATATCGGCGCATCCCTCAAAGACCTTGGCCGCCGCTGGTTCGCCTTCTCCAAGATGGAAATGCCCGCCAACGAACTGATAAATAAAGTGCAACACATAAACGATAGTAATGCCATAGAAAAACAGGCGTAATGGACAAAAGGTAGGCTGTTTTGGGAGTGAAATAGTTCAAGTGGACAAAAGGTAGGCTGTTTTTTCAGCATGAATTTTGCCAGTTGGGGAAATAGGTGTAATTTTGCATTGTCGATGAAGCGGAGATGGGCTCTGCTGGGGAGCAACCTGTCAAGGAATAGTCGACGAGGCGATAAGCCAATGAAAGGGCTACCGTACGCGGCAGCCTTTCTTTCATTGGATTGAGCCTCCCCATGCCTCAAAAAACCCAATAAGCGGCCTTTGTGTCGCAACCAATGATGCCTATGAGTTGAAGTATTCGAGGATAACCTTTATCTTTCTCTCCCGTTTCATTCCATTGTGGTTGCGTAGCTTATTCTTGAGGTCGGAG
>FLNY01000211.1_pt1 | contig 13092 bp, 7 predicted proteins | sample 1140381 | NCBI WGS metagenome assembly FLNY01 (sample SAMEA3878172, study PRJEB12797) | bioreactor metagenome | biome: Moose rumen | place: Sweden | collected 2011-10
CAATACCGACTGTGCGCGCAACGACGCTTCGTCAACAGAGTTCATGCACACTGTGCCTGTTAGCTTGTCCTTATATTCTTCGACAATTTGCTCGCGTGTGTCAATACCTATCACCTCGTGGTCCATGTCGCGTAGGCGTAGACCGAGACTGGTGCCGAAGTTGCCAAGTCCGATTATTATATATTTCATTTCTTTTTAGGTCATTATGTTTTCCGACGGATATTTGTAGCGTTCGGCAGGGTGGGGTGAGAAGAACATTAGGAGGAATGCCATGACGCCTATTCGCCCTACGAACATATCTATCATGAGTATTATTTGTCCGGCAGTGTTGAGGTTGTGGGTCGTGTCCATTGTCATGCCTGCCGTGCTGAGAGCAGCGCACGACTCGAAGAAGAGGCGTACGGTTTCATATTCTGGCATGGCCAATTTGAGGGCTATTGTGCTGGCAAAGATTGCCAAAACAGAGACCATCATGACGGCAAAGGCTCTGCGGACGGAGTGCGACGAAACGCGACGTCCAAAAATTTCTATGTAATCTTTGCCCACAAGCGTATTATACAAGTTGAGTGAGCCTATGGCAAAGGTGGTAACTTTTATGCCACCGCCTGTCGATAGTGGTGCACAACCGATCCACATAAGGACTGCTACGAGCATGAGCGTCGGTGCTGAATATTCCATCACGTCGTGGTAGAGGAATCCTGCCGTGCGCGATGTGGCAGACAGGAAGAACGAGTCGCATAGTCGGTTGAGAAGTCCTTCGTCGGCTTGTGAGGCGTTATACTCAAAGAAGAATATTAGTATGCCACCAATGGCAAGCAGTATGATGTTGGTGTAGAAAATGAGTCGATTGCCAGCACTGATAAGGCGTATGCTTGCTTGTTTGGGGCGACGTCGCAACCCAAGAATGCGGTAGGCAAGCCCCATAAGTCGGGCTTTGCACCAGTTAATTGCGGCAGACTGCAATGGGAAGCCTGCGCCGCCAAAAATGATGGTTAGCGCCACAATGAAGTGTATGCGCTTGCAACCATCGAGTAGATGGTGCTCCAATCCGCCTGGCAAATTCGATATGCCAGCATTGCAAAAGGCTGATATGGCATGAAAGACTGACGTAAACACAAGATCGGCTGTGCTCATCATGGGCATTTTCTCCTTGAAATTGATGTAGAGTAGCCAAGCTGCTATGCCCTCTATTATGAACGTTACGTACATAATGTGTTTGAGGGTTCGGAAGATGTCTGACATGCTGTCGGCACTTATGAGGTCTTTTATGACCATACGATTTTGGAGCGAAGAGCCACTGCCGAGCGAAAGAGCAAAAAAACACGTAAAGGTCATTACGCCAAGTCCGCCAACCTGAATGAGCATCATGATAACCACCATGCCAAATGGTGTAAACTCACGAGGCATGTCGAGTAGCGACATGCCAGTTACGCATACGCACGAAGTGGATGTAAAGAGTGCTTCGAGGAAAGTGAGGTCGTAGTAGTGGCAACGTGGCATGAGTAGCAGTCCTGTTCCGATGGCAATGAAGAGAAGGAAACTGCCTGCAAAAAGCATTGTCGGGCTACTCTTTCGGGCAAGAAACGATATGCTTAGGCTCGAAATTTCGTAGAGTGAAACGACAACAAGTACGGCATCGACAACGTATCGATGGTCAAGATATACTCGCCAGCCCTCGGTGGCTCCTGTGTTGAGTATGTAGCCCCACAAGACTACCATGTAGAGTGTTTGCCACAGTGTCAGCTTGCGGTAAAATATCATTTGCGACACTACGCGATATACTTGCGCAAGACCGATGATGATGATAAACCACTTGTTGGCATCGACCATCCACCTGCTCACTTCGGCAGATGTGTCGAAACCGATCTGCCACACCACGTTGCCTATGCCAAGAGTGGCAATTAGCACTGTGAGTGTGTTTATGATATTGTCGGTGCGCTTGCCAAAATGTTGCGCAAAAAGCAATGCTTTATATTGCCATGCTCGTAGTCGGTTGAGTAGTTCTTCCATTTTGTGGGCGCGTGGCTCAGAAGTGTATCATGTAGTCGCTAATCTCTTTGTAGGCGGCTTCCATGTGTAGCATATTGTCTATCATGAAGTGTATGAGTTCGGGCCAACTTTCTTTGTTGTAGATGTCGCCTTCGGTGCTTATATAGACACGCCTGACTGTGTTGCCAGCTTCGCGTACAAAGGCTGGGTCCCACGTGAGTGGGCTTTCAAAGTGTCGTTCGATTAGCTTTCGACAGTTTTCGAGTTTTGCCCATAATGCTTCGTCGCGTTCGGCTCCGTGGGTGTTTATTTCTATGGCAACGCTTATTTGTCCGCCACTGACGTCGAAGCGTAGGTCGAGTCCTTTGACACCTGTGCGGTTACCCATCCATATTATTGGTCGACCATTTTGTCCTGGTACGCGTCGGCTTTTGCTTTCGAGCTTATGCCAAAAAGCGTGTCTGATGGCCTGTGCTTCTTCTTTGGAATACATGTGTGTGGGAAGAAAGGTTTCTTCGCAAATTTTTAATGTAGCGAATATACTAAGTTTTTTTGTTGTCGATACATTCCACCTTCAAAAGCGGCAAAAAAGCAAGGGGCAAAAACAGTAAACGTCAACGCCTCAGAGATGGCAATAGTCATAGGGGATAAGCTCATCGAGAAGCATGGCTCAGTAGGTACTTACGACTCGTCTGCAAAGGTCGAGTTCGAGAGCCGACTTGCACATCTCGACGAGGCTGTAGTCAATGAAATACTAAAAAATCAGTGCAGAACATTCGCAGAAAGTCTATGGCAGTGATGAGTTTTTTACCGTTAAGTTCAGAAGCGTGAGGCGCAACAGCCAAGAGAACTCGCTTGAAAACACTGTTGGCGGTGGCACTATTAACGTTGCGGCATGAGCCGAGAACGAGCGTACGAGCAAGACGGGTGCTTTTGTGATTGCGGACAACGACCTTATGGGCGTGTTTGAAGAACACATGAGCGAGATGGAAAGGGTTGAGAACTACCATAATTTTGAATACTATCTATATATAAAGTTGGGCGACAGAAGGCTGATGTCGGCACCCTTGGGGATATACTGACGGATGAGTTTGTTGGTGTTTTCTACGCATCCTTTTTGCCACGAACAAAAGTTATCTGTGAAAAATATAGGTTGTTGCAAGTGTAGTTTTTGAGCCAACCATTCGTGCGAGGCAAACTCACTGCCGTTGTCTGTTGTGATGGTGTAAATCTTGTCTCTGAATGGGAAAAGTAGGCGATATGCCACTCGGGCAACAGAAGACGATTTCTTGCCGTCGGGCACTGGTGCCATGAGCAAGTAGCAGGTGCTTCGTTCGACTATCGTAAGGATAGAGTTGCCCTTTCGGTCGACAATTCTCTCTATCATTTGTCGAAGGAACACAGTTAATGCTATAAGTTTTGGGAATTTTTGTGTATAACTTTCTTGTAATTAGGACTTTCTTTCCACGTATTCGCTTCCTCGTGTGTCATTCGTTTACCACGTTTTATTACAAGTACTTACTCAATCTTATGTACATTTTCGACATTAGCTTTACTGTAAGCATGTTCATCGGCAAGGTCTTGTATGCGTCTAATGTCTTATCTCGTCCGTGCCTTGTGCCTTTTCTTTGCTATTCGTAGGCTACGAAAGGTAGAAATAATGGTGTGTGGGAATGTGAGAGTAGGAGAAAAATGGTAAATTTGTTTATGTCTTGTTAAATTTTGATACGCAAGCACGAAACATAAAACAGAAAGTTTCCGTAAATCTTAAAAAATAAGCATACCACATGGAAAACAAAGAATTGCTTAGTCAAGTTGAGAAGAAGGCACAGGCTTGGCTCGATGGCAAATATGATGAAAAAACAAAAGAGGAAGTCCGACAGATGTTGCAGAGTTCAGACAAAAGTGCTCTCATTGATGCGTTCTACAAGGACCTCGAATTTGGTACGGGAGGTTTACGTGGCAAGATGGGCGCAGGCTCCAACCGAATGAATATATATACGGTGGGCAGTGCAACGCAAGGTCTTGCCAACTATTTGAAAAAAGCCTTTGCAGGTCAAAAGCAGATAAGCGTTGTTATTGGTCATGATTGCCGCAACAACAGTCGCTTGTTTGCGGAGACGGTCGCCAACATCTTCTCAGCAAATGGCATTAAGGCGTATCTGTTTGACGACCTACGCCCGACACCAGAAATGTCGTATGCAATAAGGCTGCTCGGTTGCCAAAGTGGTGTTAACGTAACAGCATCGCACAACCCTAAAATCTACAATGGCTACAAAGCCTATTGGAGCGACGGCGCTCAAATAATAGCCCCACACGACAAAAACATAATTGAAGAAGTCGGCAAAATAACAAGTGTCGACCAAATAAAGTTTGAGGGCAATCCTGACCTCATAGAGTATATTGGCGAAGAAATTGATGCCAAGTATATCGACACAATAAAAGCCAATGTCCTCGACCCTGCAGTCATAGCTCGTCAGCACGACCTGAAGATTGTCTATACGCCCATACATGGCACAGGGCGTCACATCATTCCTCGTACGCTTGCTGCCATTGGCTTTACCAACGTACATCACGTAGCTCCACAGGATGTCGTTACGGGCAACTTCCCGACAGTCAGTTCGCCTAACCCCGAAGAGCCTGCAGCAATGCAAATGGCCATAAAGAAAGGCGAAGAAATTGGTGCCGACATCGTGATGGCTTCCGATCCTGATGCCGATCGCATAGGTCTCGTGGTTAAGAACGATGAGGGCAAATACATAATTCTCAACGGAAATCAGACCGCACTCTTCCTGACGTGGTATCTGTTGAAAAAATGGAAAGAGAACGGAAAAGTCGACGGCAAACAATTCGTCATCAAGACCATTGTAACGACAGAAGTCATAAAAGAAATGGCCGTCCGAAATGGTGTAGGATTCTACGATGTCTATACAGGCTTCAAGTGGATTGCCGCTAAGATTCGCGAAGAGGAAGGCAAGACGAAGTATATTGGTGGCGGCGAAGAGTCGTTTGGCTACCTGCCCTACGATGCTGTTCGCGACAAAGACGCGCCAGCCTCCATTGCCCTCATGGCCGAAATAGCAGCTTGGGCAAAAGATAACAAGATAAAGCTCTACGACTTGCTGAAGCAGATATATGTAGAGTATGGATTCTCGAAAGAGAAGATGATATACATCGTTCGTGAGGGAAAGGAGGGTGCCGACCAGATTCTTGTTCTTATGAAAGAGTATCGCGAGAATCCGCCAAAGACAATGGGTGGCTCGGAAGTGGTCGTTGTAAAAGACTACAAGACACTTGAGGCAAAAGACCTTCGCACAGGTAAGGTTACGCCAATAGACATGCCAGAGCCTTCGAACGTCTTGCAATACTTTACGGCCGACGGCTCGAAAGTGTCTGTACGTCCATCGGGTACAGAACCCAAAATAAAGTTCTACTTCGAGGTCAAGGTGCCTATGAAAGATGCTTCAGAGTGGGCAAAAGCCAACGAAGCTGCTGACCAAAAAATAACCTTAGCAGCAAAGGACATGAAAGCTCTATAAAACTGTCGTGCGAAAAACTTTTTAGTAAATGTTGGAGGTGTCAAAATCATTGGCATCTCCCTTTTATGTGTCTTCTACACTTGCCTACTTACGTTTACTTCTCAAATTTTGAGCAATGCGAGACCTTCCACTTAGACGACGGGCACAATGAGAATCAGTAGCTATTTATTTTGTTAGTGTCAGTCCTAGCAGACCGACGACGACATCGTTTGCAAGTGCCTGCAACCTAATAGAGCTAAGTTTTTTCTTTTTGTCGAGGTTCATCACGAGCACTTGTGCAGCTCCGCCTTCAATATATCTTCCGTAGACGTTTTCTTTATCTTTTGTCAGTTCTTCGCCACATTGTCCGTCTTTTAGTCCAAAGCGAAGTGGGCGTTGCATAGTTGTCTGGAATGCCATGCCGTCTACGTAATAATCTTGCTCGATTGGGCAATAGTTGAATGGCGGCACAAGCAAGAGAGTGTCTTGTGTCCCATCGGTATATGTGGCTATAAATGCAGCGTTGGCTATTTGTGTTTGCATGTGGTTCGTGCTACCAGCTATTAGCAGATATGCTTTGCCTGCACGTGTCGAAATAGGGATAGTTATTTCTGTCGGGAAATTATCCCATTTGCTGACGAAGACCACATTATTGCCCACTTGTGGAGTCTTAAATTGTAGTCCGTTTGACAACTTTGCAACGCCCTTTTCTGTGTTTCGGAGAGCATCGTCTTCTATTTCGGCAGTCAGTAGAGGATGACACCACTCGCCTATGCCTTGTGTCGGGATTTGCAGTGTTGTTGTCTTAGGTCGGGGCGACAAGTAGCGAGGCTTGAAAATGTTAGTTACAGAGTCGTTGTATAGATTTTTAAGGTCTACGAATTGCTGATGTCGGGCTATAGAGCTTAGTTCAGTTCCGCCACAATTGGTTGGTGCAATCGGTGGAGTGTACGTTGTTGTCGACTGACATTTTCGGCGAGGACAGATTAGGCTTATGCGTTGTTTCGTCTCTTTATTTCCTTTTTTCGTCACGTCGCCGTTGGTTGATAACATTGCAACCGACATTTGCAATGGCTCTGCAAAATGTTGTTCTATGTCGAATATGCAAGTGTCGCCACAACGCTTGAAGGTATAGTCCAAATAGCTTGTCTTGAAACTTGCCGAATCCCATTCGGCAGGGAATGATGGGGCAATTGTACAAGTGCCGTCAAGTGCCGAAGGGTGTACTCCAAACAATCCGCGAATGAGCGTTTTGCATGCTACGCCCACCGCATCGCCAAAGTCGCGATAGCACTCTCCACGTGCCACATCGTAGAAGCTTATTTGTCCAAAGTTGCCCGGTGAAGAGCCAACATACATATTGTCGACTGCATTGGCTTTGAATAGTTTGTAGCCTTCGTCGGGTCGTCCAGCTTCAAAATATGCCAGAGCTGTGTTCATAACTTCGGCACACGCCACGTTGTTTATGCTCCACGAGTAGGGCATCCAGTCGCTTGTCGATATTGTGCAAAGGTTGTCTATGTTGCCAAGTGAACCATCGTAGTCTTTTATTTTGACGGGTATGTGTGGTATGTGTTGGTCGACATATCGGGTTGCGCTAAGTCGTTGACTTTCAGACCCTACGTGGCAGTCGATTGGGGTGTAGACCGACCATAGAGCGGCATCGGCATGAATGTTTGCTTCGTTGTAGTCGAGATATTCTGCCCAATAACCTTTGTCTGCCATCCATAGCTTGGCATCAATTGCTCGTTGTATTTTGTCTGCTTCTTTTTGATATGGTGTGGGGTCTTCACTAAGAATTTCTGCAATGCGTGCAGCTGCACGAAAAGCTCTAAGATTGTATGCCGTAGAGTGCGTAACGGCACCGCCGGAGTAGTATAGTGCGTCCGATGCCCAAATGCAACAATAAGCGTCGTATAGACCATCGTTGTCTGGGTCATAGTTCCGTTTCTCCCATGCCAAATGACTTTTGATAACTGTCCAATATCTGCGTAGTGTCTCGGGGCGCGCGTCAAAGTCGAAGTGGTCGAGTAGCTCATCTATATAGTTGAGGTTCATGTCGTAGTGGTGCATGTTGTTTCTTTGGTTTGGAAAACGACTTATGTAACCATTACTATACATTTGTGTACCCCATTGTTTTATGGCGCGTGCCATATTGGTTTTGGGGTCTTGAGTAGGGTGGGGCAGAGTGGGCTCAACATCGGTCACCATGCTGTTGGCATAGGCGTCGAAATGACTTTGTGCTCTACTTGGCATCCCCATTAGGTCACCAGTGTAGCCAGCTCGCCAACCAGCCAATGGCATGCGCCAACCTACGGCACCATGTAGCCACGTCTCGCCGTCCCATATTCCCTCGACTGCTGCCGATAGAGCACCACCTACGGCATTGAGCCAAGGCTCTGGTGTGGATATGACCAAGTTTTGGGCAATAGATTGCCTATGTTTTTCGGCTTCTAAATATTTGTTTTGTAGTTCTTTGTTTGTGTTTATTTTTTTTGTGCCTGTGGCAAATGACAAGTACAACGTATCGGTTAGTACGAAATGACTTATTGCTTCAGGACCACGTTTGGTGCTTGCTTCAAAACTGCCGTAAGGGTCGACGCCTATGTCGCCACGTCGGTTTAGTTTGGGCCTTGCAATGGGGCTAAGCTTTGCTATAATGCCTACTTCCTTGGGATTTTTGTTGCCGACCATCGCAATTTGCCACAGAGCTTCTTCGCGGTCGGCAGCCATAAGGACGCTTATGTGTAGCTCTGCATTGCCAATGCAGTTGTCTTTGAGTGTATACGTACGTCGGGCACAGTCATAGACCGCACGACACGAAGTCAGGCTGTCGAGCGAATAGGTCTTGCCCTCTACTTCAAGAAGAAAACAGATGTTGTGCATATCGTTCCTCTTGAATGTGGCAAACACAGGTCTGTCGCTCGTCTCTAATCGGAAGTCGGAGCATGTGTTGCTATACAATGCTCGTGTGTACCTATTTTTGCCGTTGAAAGACACGAAAGCATTGTCAATGGGTCGGTAGGATAGCTGACGTTCTTGTCCGCGAGATTGTATGTTGTAAGATGTACTTTCTATGAAGTCGCCAATTTTGCTCTGTGCGTATGTTGTGGCACCAGTGCAGAGCATGGCAGATAGCAGCAGTTTGCTTATGATTTTCACTTCTTGTCTGTTGTTCATTAAGACATTGCACGCAGTCGACGTTCGTGTTCGGTAAGTGGCGAAAGGCTTTCTGGGGTGCGTCCCGGATAGGCTCGTAGGGCACGTGCCAACAGGTCGAGGGCTATTTCCAAGTCTTCTATTTTGAGGCAATAAGCTATCCTGACTTCATTTTTGCCAAGTGTGCGATTGGAGTAGAATCCTGCTGCGGGAGCCAACATAATTGTTTGGTTGTTATATGAGAACTCGTCGAGTAGCCAAATGCAGAATTTTTCGGAGTCGTCTATTGGCAACCGGGCTACGGTATAGAATGCGCCACGTGGCATTGGCGAAAAGACTCCCGGTATTTTGTTTAGTCCGTCGAGTAGGAAATTGCGTCGGCGACAATATTCTTTGTTCATTGCCTCGAAATATTCTTCGGGCACGTCGAGTGAAGCCATGGCAGCAATCTGACCAAAGGTCGGCGGACATAGGCGTGCTTGTGCCAATTTGAGTGAGGAGGCTATGACGTCTTTGTTTTTGGTGGCGAGTAGCCCTATTCGTAGTCCACATTCGCTATATCGTTTCGAGACAGAGTCGACCATTATGACGTTTTGTTCGACATCTTTAAGGTACATGCTTGAGAAATAGCGTGCACCGTCGTAGCAAAACTCACGATAGACTTCGTCGCAAATAAGAAAGAGGTCGTGCTTTTTTATCAACTCTCTGAGTTGCAACATCTCGGCCTTGGAATACAGGTATCCCGTGGGGTTGTTGGGGTTGCAAATCATTATGGCTTTTGTCTTGTGTGTGATGACCTTCTCGAATTCTTCGATGGGTGGCAAGGCAAAGCCAGAGTCTATGGTCGAGGTAATGGGAACTACGCAAGCCCCAGCTGCTGCAGCAAAGGCTTCGTAGTTGGCATAGAATGGTTCGGGGATAATTATTTCGTCCAATGGGTCGAGACACGAAAGGAATGCAAAGAGTACGGCCTCTGAGCCTCCACAAGTGACGAGCATTTGGTCGGGTGTTAGGTCTATGCCCACTCTTTCGTAATATCGTGAAAGTTTACGACGATATTCGGGCATACCTGCCGAATGAGTATATTCTATGATGGGTATTTGTGCGTTTTTGACGGCAGAAAGTGCCACGTCGGGCGACAAGATGTCGGGCTGACCAATGTTGAGGTGAAAAACTCGAAGTCCGCGTGCTTTGGCAGCGTCGGAATATGGCACGAGTTTGCGTATTGGCGATGAGGGCATTATTATGCCACGTTGCGATATGGAGGGCATGCCTATATGTTTTTCAGAATGTGAGTGCTAAGTTAGTTTATTTTCCTACACCGAATTCTTTTTGTTGTTCTTCAACTTCGCGAAGCATTCGGTTACGCTCGTCATTGCTTATGGCTTCGGTTGGTCTGTCTAAGTCGGGCTGAGCAATGGTTTGTCCAGCCTTATGTTCTTCGGTTTGGCACGTTGGAAATGTCGACTTGACGCTTTCGATGACGAGAGTGTCGGCCATTGGCACATGTACGCCTTCAAAAAGTGAGCGGGCTATAATTTTTATCTTTCCTGCTTGTGTTGTAGACCTGATGAGTGCTGGTGCAGAGCCCCATTCTACTTTGCGAGGATTACTCATTATGCGGTTGTCTGATACGAGTTCGCCTTCGCCTGATACGCTAAAAAGTATGTCGTCGACCGATAGGCGACGGACGTTGCCGTTGTCATCGGTCACTTCAGCTACGACAACGATAAGATCACTACCGTCGGCCACAAGGTCGCGTCCCATGGTGTCTGCACTAAGCTTTATTTTGTTGCTACGTCGTGACGGCATTTTCTTTTCTGTGCACACTATCTTGCCTCCTATGTAGCCTTCGACAAGTAGGCTTACGCGTTGCCAATTACGTTTTTTATAGCTGTATTCACGTGCTTGCCAAAAGTCCCATGCATGGGCAAAGATGACTGGTTCGTATGGGTTGTCGGTTGGCGAAGAAGCCACTTTTTGTGTCATGACCTTGTCGCCTTCAAAGACGGTCATGCGTAGGCTGTCGCAGTTGGTGAATACGCACACATCTTCGTCGGAGAATTGCGTCATTTCGTTGGCTATGAATATCATGGGAGCCGACATCTTGGGGCTTACTTGTGAGCGGAATGCCCAGAAGGCATATTTCTTTTGTCGGAATGCATCGTAGAGCCCGCCAAAATAAGAGTCTGGGTGATAGCCACGCTGGTGGTCGAATGGGTGCCACTGACATCCGCCTATGAACTGTCGCTGACCAGCAAACATGGTTCCATAGGTGTCGAGGAGCGACTTGGCTGCTACGAGCATAGGTCTTTCGCCCCACGAGCGTGCGGCTCTGTTGAGGCAGTTTTGAGCGTACCAGTCGTCGACCATTTCGCCAAACTCACGCGTGAAAATACACTTGTCGGTGGGGTAGCCTTCGGTCCCTATGTTTTCTGGCCAGTCGTAGAGTACGTCGTAGTTGTCGCGTACGCCAGCAGAGTGTAGGTCGGCAGCGGCTACGGGACGTCCTGCATAAGGGTATTCTTCGCGAGTTATTTGTAGTGCCTGCAGGGCAAAGTTTTCGGGGTAGTGAGTCTCGTTGAGGATTGGTTCCCACATCAACACTGATGGGTGATTGCGGTCGCGGCGAATGATTTGTCGCGTGTTGTCGTGAACTCGCTCTGCAAACTCTGCATTTTTGTTCCAATATTGCCAGCCAGGAGTCGGGACAATTATGAATATGCCAAGTTCGTCGAGTGCGTCCATAAACGCTGGGTCTTGTGGGTAGTGAGCTGCACGAATGATGTTCATTCCTGCTTCTTTTAGTCGTAGTGCGTCGCGCCATTGTTGGCTATTGGGAACGGCATTGCCCACGTAGGCAAAATCTTGATGTCTGTTGCCACCTATTAGTTGCCGATATGGTTTGCCATTGAGCCAAAATCCGTCTGCACCTTTAAACTCTGTTTTGCGAATGCCAGCCCTTACTCTGCCTCCGTCGGTCGGTTTGCCGTCGACTTTTACTACAAAATCAACGTTATATAGATATGGGTTTTCAGGACTCCACAATGTGGGGTTTTTAATTGTTTTGTGCAATTTGGCAACTGCTCGCTTGCCCGGCAAAATTTTTATTTTGCTTGCCATTGAGGCAACTTGTTTGTTGTCGGCTGTGCGGATGGTCGCCGTTATGTTTGCTGTGACTACTTGTTTCTTATTGTTTTGCAAGTCGACGTCGGCAAATATGTCGGCTACTTTTTCTGATATGTTGTCGTAGTGCACGAAAATGCCACCACCTGCAATGGTGTTCACTTCATTTGGGTCGGTGATGTAGACGTCGGACAAGCCGAGTAGCCATACGTCTCGATATATGCCACCATGGTATGCAAAGTCGAGTGTCGTTTGCTTTTTGCCAGGAGGGTATGTTTTGTCGTCGGAGTTGTCTGTCATGACTGCAATTACGCACTCTTTTCCCGGTACGACTCCTGCTGCCGTCAGGTCGACTGATATGGGTAAATAACCTCCTAAATGTGTTTTGACTTTTTGTCCGTTGACGTATATGTCTTGCTTACCCATTATGGCCTCGAAATACACTACTGCTCGTTTGCCTCGGAAGTTTTCTGGCAAGACGAAGTGTTTTCTATACCAAGCTATGCCCTGATAGTTTCGACAGCCACTTGCATTCGATGGTTCGAGACGTAGTCCGTGTGGTGTGTTGATAACTTCCCATTTACTATCATCGAAGTCTTTTGCATGTGCATTGTCGACATCGCCCAAATAGAATCGCCATCCGAGATTGAAATTTACTACTTCACGACCAGAATTTTCAGTTCGGAAAAGTCCGGCAACCGACCAATTGTCTTGTGCCATGGTCATGAGGGTGCATGACAAAAGCAAAGCAAGAGCAAAAAATATTTTCATTGGATAATTTTTATTATTCAAATTTAAGGATTATGGGAGAGCTCTGCAAAAATAGCGAAGTCTAAATAGGCTTTATTAATTAGCTGTGTAATTTTTACCATAAATCCTTTTGTCTTTGAAAAACTTGATATATATTTGTCGTGTAAATTTTACCACTGAAGTATGGGTGATAGAGTGTATACATATCAATATCCGCATTTGTCGGTAACGACAGATTGCGTCATATTTGGTTTCGATGGTTCGAAATTGCAAGTTTTGCTTGTCGAGAGAGGTGTAGAGCCTTTTAAAGGTCAGTGGGCTTTTCCGGGAGGTTTTGTGCGTATGGAAGAGTCGTGCGAAGAGTGTGCTCGGCGTGAGCTACACGAGGAAACAGGTTTGGAGGGTGTGCGAATAGAGCAGTTTAGGGCATTTAGTGAGCCAAATCGCGATCCACGAGAACGAGTTATCACGATAGCATATTATGCGCTTGTGCGCAGGCAAGACGTGTGCGGAGGAGACGATGCTGCACGTGCAGAATGGTTTACTTTAG
>FLNY01001990.1_pt1 | contig 13084 bp, 9 predicted proteins | sample 1140381 | NCBI WGS metagenome assembly FLNY01 (sample SAMEA3878172, study PRJEB12797) | bioreactor metagenome | biome: Moose rumen | place: Sweden | collected 2011-10
AAAGTATATTTCACTGACTCTTATTCATCATGGCAGAAAGGAAATATTGAGAACACCAACAAACTCGTTAGGCAATATATTCCAAAAAGAACTGATATAAGCAAGATTACAAACAAGAAAATCATGGAGATCCAAAAGAAAATCAATCGAAGACCTAGAGAAAAATTAAAATTCAACTCACCAATAGCTGAGTTTTTCAAACATTATAACTAAATTTGTATTTTATAATTGCACTTGCTGGTTGACTCTTTACACTTGCTGGTTGACTCTTTAACTTGAAGTGTTTGGAAATCCAAAACTCCTCTATATTCTGAAAATCAAGAAATTTACAAAAAAAATCATTATCTTTGCACTCAAAACAAACACACAGTTAGCAACAGAAATAATAATTAACATATATTAATGAGTATTTTTAAGGACAAGACGCTGATGATTACCGGTGGAACGGGATCGTTCGGCAATGCGGTGTTGAACCGCTTTCTGAGAACCGACATAGGTGAGATTCGCATTTTCTCCCGCGACGAGAAGAAGCAGGATGACATGCGCCATGAATATCAGGCGAAATATCCTGACGTGGCTCACAAGATCAAATTCTACATAGGTGACGTTCGCTCGCTTGAAAGCGTTCGCTCTGCCATGCCCGGCACGGACTACATATTCCATGCTGCAGCTCTGAAACAAGTTCCCTCATGTGAATTTTTCCCGATGGAAGCAGTTCGCACAAACGTAATCGGAACCGACAACGTGCTTACGGCCGCAATAGAGCATGGCGTGAAATCTGTCATTTGCCTATCTACCGACAAGGCGGCATATCCGGTGAACGCCATGGGCATCACCAAGGCCATTGAGGAGAAGGTTGCAGTGGCAAAGGCACGCCAATGCGATCCGAACAAGACAAAGATATGTTGCACTCGTTACGGAAACGTGATGTGCTCGAGAGGTTCGGTCATTCCATTGTGGATTGACCAGATAAGGAACGGTCTGCCTATCACTCTGACAGAACCAACGATGACACGTTTCATCATGTCGCTTGACGAAGCCGTTGACTTGGTGCTCTTTGCATTCGAGAATGGCGAGAGTGGCGACATATTGGTTCAGAAAGCCCCCGCATGTACGATTCAGACTCAGGCAGAGGCTGTGTGCGAGTTGTTCGGTGGAAGAAAGGAAGACATAAAGGTGATAGGAATACGACATGGCGAGAAGATGTATGAAACTCTGCTAACGAAAGAGGAGTGTGCAAAGGCAATCGACATGGGTAACTTCTATCGTGTGCCGGCAGACAACCGCGACCTGAACTACGACAAATATTTCACCGAGGGCAACGTGCAACGAGTGACCATAGAGGAATTCAACTCCAACAACACACAAATTCTTGACATAGAAGAGACTAAAGCAAAAATTGAAAGTCTGGAATACATTCAGGAAGAATTGAAGAAGCAATGCAGCATATAGAATGAATGATTTGCAAGGGTATTAAATAATGTGTTAAAATCAAAAAGTGAAATGACAACATTCAAGAATGACGGCAGACTGAAACTGCTGATAATAGTGGGCACCCGTCCTGAAATCATACGTCTGGCAGCTGTGATAAACAAATGCCGCAAGTATTTCGACACCTTGTTGGCGCATACCGGCCAAAACTACGACTACAATCTCAACGGCGTGTTCTTCAAGGACTTGAATTTAGAATCTCCTGACATTTACATGGATGCCGTTGGCAACGACCTCGGCGAGACGATGGGAAACATTATTGCCAAGAGCTATCAACTGATGGTTGAGGTGAAGCCAGACGCAGTACTTGTGCTAGGTGACACCAACTCATGCCTTTCGGTGATCGGGGCGAAACGGCTTCACATACCGATTTTCCACATGGAGGCTGGCAACCGTTGCAAAGACGAATGTCTTCCTGAAGAGACCAATCGTCGCATTGTGGACATCATAAGCGACGTGAACCTGGCTTATTCGGAGCATGCTCGCCGATACTTGGCGGACTGCGGTCTTCCAAAAGAACGCACATACGTGACCGGCAGTCCTATGGCCGAGGTCCTGCATGAGAACCTGGCGGAAATTGAAGCATCTGACATACACAAGAGGCTGGGACTTGAAAAAGGCAAATACATCCTGCTTTCTGCCCACCGTGAGGAGAATATAGACACTGAAAAGAACTTCATCTCCCTTTTCAACGCCATCAACAGTTTGGCAGAGAAATATGACATTCCAGTACTCTACAGTTGTCATCCTCGTAGCCGCAATCGTCTTGAACAGAGCGGATTCCAACTTGACAAACGGGTAATCCAACATGAGCCATTGGGATTCCACGACTACAACTGCCTCCAGATGAATGCGTTTGCAGTGGTGAGCGACAGTGGGACATTGCCTGAAGAGAGTTCTTTCTTCACTTCTGTGGGACATCCGTTCCCTGCAGTGTGCATACGAACAAGCACCGAGCGGCCGGAGGCTCTCGACAAGGCTTGCTTCTTCATAGCTGGAATTGACGAGAAATCTCTACTCCAAACCGTGGAGACGGCTGTGGAGATGAATCGTAGCGGCGATCACGGCATCCCTGTGCCAGACTACGTGGAGGAAAATGTATCGACAAAGGTGATCAAGATTATTCAGTCGTACACAGGTATAGTAAACCGAATGGTCTGGAGAAAATTCTAGAGGTCCCCTTCACACAAGATTGCTTTATTTTAGACTATAATGCTAACGGTAATAGGGCTGGTACTCATTTTGAAGTATCAGCCCTATTTGTTTATACACAGGAATTTGGTTCAGGAAAAAACCAAAACATAAAAATCATCTTATGTCCATTCACAAATTCCATTATAGTAGAAGCCAATCTGATATAGGGAAAATCATCACTTTGTAGAGATATCCAAGCATGAGGGTTATATGTCCGGAGAGAAGAACACATCATGTATCGATTTGGCATCACCACCGTCAAAGAAAAGGACGTCGGTTACCGGCTCATAATTAAGTTGCCTATATTGGAGGAGCGTCAATGCGGCAAAGGCACCGTCGGAAGACACTGCCATTTCCAGTTTGTAGTTGCCGTTGACAATCCCCAACCCTTTAAACTCCATGATTGCTTCATGAAATTTATCCCCTTTTTCTGTCAGCACATTTTTCAACTTTGCGCCATTTGCAGGGGAGAATTCCAAGGCATCTAATTTTATGACGCTGCCTGTAGGACGATAGAATACTTTTGTTTGCAAACCGAAGAACGATTTTCTGATTTCCATACGTTCATCCTTGCGGATGACGTCTGCCATCCACATCTTATTTAAATTTATCATAATAATTTAAGTTTAATTTCTTTGTTAACAATAATCTAGGGTCTCATGAAAATATTTGTCGTGTTAACAAAGAATACGTCTCAACGCGATGACATAATAGGAGCGTGGAGACGAAGCACACGGGTTTGTGGCTAAACACTTAACAGTTAGATAACATGAAAGATATTGAAAAAACGAGTTTGGATTTTGCCCATACCACTTGCAACTGGAATTATCATGTCCCCTACCCCCTCCTTGTGGCATTCGAGGATTATTTGAAAACGCCACATTCCGTAATGAAGTGGTATTGACGACAAGGGTTTCAGCTGTTCGTTGGCGTTGCCTTAACGGTAGGCGGATGCCACTTGGGTCACTGCTGACGAAACAACACGTACCATTGTTCGACAGCATCCGTTCCTGAGCCTTGACTCCTGTAGCAAGGCCAATCAGTACTGAAAACAGTAGAACCGCAAGATAAATATGTGATGAAAGGCGTTTCATTTCTGCAAAGTTACAAAAATTCAGGGAAATGTCATACACAAACCATTAAAATCCATAAGATATTCATTTTCTGAAAAAAATCCTCTAAAATCTGAAATAATTGTTGTACCTTTGTTCACGGCTTACAAGTTTGTACACTATTCCATTCAATTATGGAGTCACTCCTTTTGAGATTTATGCAAACGATTGAGCCTTTTGTTCTTATTATAGGTTAAATCATGCAGGTGTATGTCAGAACCACTTGAGATGCTTAAATTTTAAGGATTCACACTAACAGTTTTAATATGAAGATATTAGTAACTGGGGCAAAGGGATTCGTTGGGAAGAACCTTTGTTCTCAACTCCACAACATAAGAAGTGGCAAGGCACGTAGCTATGGCGACTTGAAGATTGAAGAAGTGTTTGAATACGACGTTGACTCAACGTCAGAAGCACTGGATTGCTACTGCGATGAAGCTGATTATGTGTTCAACCTTGCCGGCGTGAACCGTCCACAGACTCCAGAAGAGTTCATGCAAGGTAATTTCGGCTTCGCTTCCCTACTACTCAACACTCTCAAAAAACATGGTAACAAATGTCCTGTAATGTTGTCATCGTCACAACAGGCTTCACTGACTGGCCGATTCGGCGACAGCGAATATGGCAGGAGCAAGAAAGCAGGCGAGGAGCTGTTCCTGAACTATCAGGAAGAGACTGGTGCGAAAGTGCTCATATACAGATTTCCGAACCTATTCGGCAAGTGGTGTCGTCCGAACTACAATTCGGCAGTAGCCACATTCTGCAACAACATAGCCAACGACCTTCCGATAAAGGTGAACGACCCAAATGTGGAGTTGGAACTGCTTTACGTTGACGACCTCGTGGAGGAGATGATACTAAACCTTCAGGGGGCTGAGCACCGTTGCGAATTCGATGGTTTGGAAGTGATTCCTACGGATATGGGTACATATTGCCATGTGCCTGTCACACATAAGGTTACTCTCGGGCAAATCGTAGAACTGCTGCACCGCTTTGCAGAACAACCGGCGACACTGGTCATTCCAGACATTCCAGACGGTTCGTTCGCGAAGAAGCTCTATTCAACATATTTGTCGTACCTCCCCAAAGAAAAAGTGGCTTTCCCTCTGAAAATGAACGTGGACGAGCGAGGTTCGTTTACAGAGTTGGTCCGTTCACTTCATTTCGGTCAGGTAAGCATCAACATATCGAAGCCAGGAATCACCAAAGGACAGCACTGGCATCACACGAAATGGGAACAATTCATCGTGGTGAAAGGTCACGGTCTGATCCAGATGCGCAAGATAGGCATCGACGAGGTGCTGGAATTTGAAGTGTCCGGCGACAAGATTGAAGCTGTGACGATGTTGCCAGGCTATACTCACAACATCATCAACCTTTCCGAGACTGAAGAACTCGTTACCGTGATGTATTGTAACGAAATGTTTAACCCGGAACATCCAGATACCTATGGAGAAACAGTTTGATACTTTCCTGAAGTTCGTCAGAGCCCACTTGTGGCAACGACCTCTGCACCTCAAAGACCGGTCGATGAGCCATGAGGAATTTACGGCAGTCATGCAGGTGGCGAAGGAGCAGGCCATGACAAGCATATTGGCACAAGGCATCATCGAATCTGGCATTCGCTTGGAGCGGAACGACATAATGGAAATGGTGTCGTTCGTCAATGTCTTGGAGCAAAAGAACCTCGAAATGGACAGAGCTGTGGTATGGCTATGCAAAACGATGAAGGAGAGAAACGTGCGTATCTGGGTGTTTAAGGGGCAGACATTGGCTCGACTCTATCCCATCCCCAAAGCACGTTCTTGTGGAGACATCGATTTCCTGGTTCATCCCGACGATTGGCCAACCGCATTGCATTATTTCAAGGACGAGCTGAACCTGAGCATCAACGACATGATTACTGAAAAGGACGTCAGTTTCCATCTGAATGGAGTGGTGTTTGAGATGCATCGCAACCTGACAGCATTTGCCAGTTCCCGACATAGCCGTTATTGGAAACGTAAGGTGATGCCGGCAATATTCAAGAGCGGCCAATCCGTCAACATAAACGATTATCCTGTGCCTACCCTACCCCCCACATACAACGTGTTGTATGTTTTCGTACACATTTTCGAGCATCTCATTTCCGACGGCATAGGCCTACGGCAATTCTGCGACTGGATGCTTTTGATGCACTCAAAGGGAAGTGAGGTGGACACAGAACTACTCAATCGGCATTTGGAAGGAATCGGCTTGTACAAGGCATTCCATGGCGTTGGCGCCGTATTGACAAATTATTTGGGTTACGTTTCCGATTCACTAAAACTGTCACCGACAAAAAAAGATGAAAAGCATGTCATTTCCTTGATTGACAACATCTTTGAATTCGGGAATTTCGGCAACAACAAAGAATACAAGAACAAGCCAGGCGTAAAGCACGGGATAGAACACTTGGGCAGAATCGTTTCCCAGAGCAGGAAATTCGGTCATTACGCCCGCTTGGAAGTATGGAGCAAGGTGCCATACATGTTTAGGTGGTGGAGCAAGAAAATCTACAAAATAGTCACTAAGAAACATTCATGAAAATCATTTGATATGCAATCAATTACAAACAAACTGTTCAATTGGTATTTTTCCAAACAAGCACTCCCGTATTGGGTGATATTGCTTTTCGACAGTACTGTCGTGTTGTTGAGCAACCTGCTTGTGTTTGAACTGAGAAGCGTGCGTAGTGACAAATATAGCGTTTGGGATTTGTTTCTGACCATACTTTGCTATCTGGTGCCCTACATCATCGGCTTCCGAATCATGAAAACCTACAGGGGCGTAATGCGCTATTCTTCGTTTTCCGACCTCATACGAATCGGATTTGCCAACCTGATAGGAATAGTTCTGATATGGGCATCACGCAAGTTCTTGGATACCGACCGTCTTCTTGTCCCGATTGGAATCATCGGTTTGCTCTTTGCCTGGCTTCTTTCGACACTCATCATGGTAGGCATCCGAATTATCGTGAAACACATCTACGATACGATAAACATAAAGGAGACAGCCCAGCGGGTGTTTATCTACGGGACGAAAGCGGGTGGAATAGCCTTGGCGAAGAGCATCAGGGTGGAACGTCCATCACGATTCATCCTATGCGGTTTCATCAGCGATTCGAAAGACATGCCCGGCCATATTCTTCAGGGAGTGAAGGTATATCCCAACGACAGCAAGCTGATTGAGAACATGAAGCGGATGCACGCCACGGCATTGCTCGTATCTCCCTTGAAGACCGAGAGGATATCCAAGAACGACGGATTTAGTTCCATGCTTATCGATTCCGGAATCAAACTCTACATCTTGGGTGAAGCTGAAGTGTGGGATGGCAAGACAAATATCAGTACCAACAGCCTCCATCAGGTTCAGATTGAGGACTTGTTGCCACGCGACGAAATACAGCTGGATTTGGACGCCGTAAAGAATTTGCTGAATGACAGGCGAATACTCATTACCGGTTCCGCCGGCAGCATAGGCAGTGAGATGGTTCGCCAGATAGCCCAATGGAATCCTTCGTGCCTCATCCTGATAGATCAGGCCGAGACCCCACAACACGACATACACTTGAAAATGGCAAAGGACTTCCCTTCAGTCAAATCGATTGTATTTGTGGCAGACATTACGAATGCGCACCAAATGGAAAGCATATTTTCACAATACAGGCCTGAATATGTTTTCCATGCCGCGGCCTACAAGCATGTGCCAATGATGGAGGACGTGCCTTGCATGGCTGTGCAGAACAACGTAGGCGGCACACGCGTGTTGGCGGATTTGTCAGTGAAATACGGCGTGAAGAAATTCGTCATGATTTCCACCGACAAGGCCGTGAACCCGACCAACGTGATGGGATGTTCAAAAAGGATCTGCGAGATGTACGTGCAGTCGCTCGACAATGCTATCAAGGACGGCAACATAAAAGGAGAGACCCAGTTCGTCACCACTCGGTTCGGGAACGTGCTCGGCTCGAACGGAAGCGTGATACCGTTGTTCAGGAAACAGATTGAAAACGGGGGGCCGGTCACCGTGACCCACCCTGACATCATCAGGTTCTTCATGCTTATCCCCGAAGCCTGCAAGCTCGTGCTCGAAGCGGGTACGATGGGAAAAGGAGGAGAGATTTTCGTGTTCGACATGGGCAAGCCGGTGAAAATCGTGGATTTGGCAAAACGAATGATCCTTCTCAGCGGGGCGAAAAACATAGAAATCGAGTTTACCGGACTCAGAAAAGGAGAAAAGCTCTATGAAGAGGTCCTTGCCGACGAAGAAATCACGAAGCCAACGTTCAACGACAAGATAAAGATTGCACAGGTTCGTGCAATCGATTATGACGAAATAAACAAAAAAATCGACAACCTGATCAAGACCAGCTATCTGTTCGATAACATGGAAACAGTTAAGCTCATGAAGGACATCGTGCCCGAGTACAAGAGCCAAAATTCATTGTATAGTTCCATAGACAACAAGGAATAAAAAAACGAGGAATTAAGAAAACTTGGTGCATCAAATTATCATCTTTCGAATGCAGAAACATTGGATTCAGTTGATGTTCAGATTAACCAATGCCAAGATAAGATTGTTAAGAAAATGTTAGAAAAGACAACCAAGATATATGTTGCCGGTCATCGTGGGCTGGTTGGCTCCGCTATATGGAATAACCTGAAGATGAAAGGGTTCGACAACCTAGTGGGCAGGTCACATAGTGAATTGGACTTGCTTGACCCGGTTGCGGTGAAGCAATTCTTTGATGAAGAGCAGCCAGAAGCGGTAGTGCTGGCAGCCGCCCACGTGGGAGGAATAATGGCAAACCTTCATTATCGGGCAGATTTCATTTACCAGAATCTTCAGATCCAGCAGAACGTGATTGGTGAAAGTTGGAAGCATGGAGTAAAGAAATTGCTTTTTCTCGGCTCCACATGCATTTATCCACGTGAAGCTCCCCAACCAATGAAAGAAGAGAGTCTGCTGACATCACCTTTGGAATATACCAACGAGCCATACGCCATTGCAAAGATCGCCGGATTGAAGATGTGTGAGAGTTTCAATCTCCAGTATGGCACAAACTACATAGCCGTAATGCCAACCAACCTATATGGTCCCAACGACAATTTCCATTTAGAGAACTCCCATGTCTTGCCTGCCATGATACGTAAGATTCATCTTGCCAAATGCATGAACGAAAACGATTGGGAATCAGTTAGGCAAGATATACATCAACGCCCCGTAAGCATGAAGAAAGACGGCGAAACGATCGTTATAGATGGCTTGTCGGACAGGCACGACATTAAAGCAGTGTTAGAATACTACGGCATCCGCCCCGACTCGGTGACACTTTGGGGAACCGGGTCGCCAATGCGTGAGTTCCTATGGAGCGAAGAGATGGCAGACGCCTCAGTACATTTGCTTTTGAACGTAGATTTCAAAGACATCTGTAAAGAGAACGTCAATTCAGGCCATATAAATGAAATTAGGAATTGCCATATCAACGTAGGGACTGGCAAAGAGCTATCCATAAGGTCAGTAGCTGAAAAGATAATGGCAGAAATAGGGTTCAAGGGCGAATTGAAGTGGGATAGTTCAAAGCCTGACGGGACTCTCAGGAAACTGACCGACGTGACAAAACTGCATACTCTCGGGTGGCATCACAAAATAGAAATCGACGAAGGCATTCACCGACTTTACGAATGGTATCTTAATGGAAATTAAAAGGGAGTTACAATCGTCCATGCTATTTGACGATACCCTTCTCCAGATATTCAGCCAGATTTGTGCGAATGTGGTCGGACGCCTTTTCGACAGCTACCTTAGCCATGTCGGCATCAACCATGATTCTTATCAGTTCGTCAAAACTCGTCTTGTCAGGGTTCCATCCCAATTCACGTTTCGCCTTACTTGGGTCGCCCCATAGATTCACAACGTCAGTGGGGCGGTAGAAATCGGAACTCACCTCTACCAACACCCTTCCTGTGGATTTCTCAATACCCTTTTCATCTATACCCTCTCCCTTGAATTCCAATTCAATTCCTACATGCTTGAAGGCATGATAGCAAAACTCGCGTACGGAATGTTGCACTCCGGTAGCAATGACGAAATCTTCCGGTTTTTTGTTCTGCAGCATCATCCACATACATTCCACGTAGTCCTTTGCATAGCCCCAGTCACGAAGGCTCGACAAGTTGCCTAGATACAGCTTGTCTTGTTTTCCTTGTGCTATTCGTGCGGCTGCAAGAGTGATCTTACGTGTTACGAATGTTTCCCCCCTTCGTTCGCTCTCATGATTGAAAAGAATGCCGGAACAGCAAAACATGTTGTATGCCTCACGGTATTCCTTAACGATCCAAAACCCATAGAGTTTAGCCACCGCATAGGGGCTATAGGGATGGAACGGGGTGGTTTCACTCTGTGGCACTTCCTCCACCCTGCCATAAAGCTCAGATGTGCTGGCTTGATAGATTCTGCATGTATCAACCAGTCCACACAAGCGCACCGCCTCAAGCACACGCAATACACCGGTGGCATCCACCTGGGCAGTATATTCTGGAGAGTCGAAACTTACCTGCACATGACTTTGTGCAGCCAGATTATATATCTCTGTAGGACGTACACGGCTGACAACCTGTATGATAGACATAGAATCCGACAAGTCGCCATAATGCAAGTGGAAACGAGGGTGTCCTTCGAGGTGTGCTATCCGTTCTCTGAAATCGACCGACGAACGTCGGATTATGCCATGGACCTCATATCCTTTCTCCAAAAGAAATTCTGACAAATAAGAGCCGTCTTGTCCGGTCACACCGGTTATTAATGCTATATTCTTTGACATTTTTGTATTTTTTTAAATGATATCCGTTAGATTTTGCACTCCCACCAAAAGAGTCTGATAGCCTTCAACCGACAAAATTAGAAAAAACTCTTGGTATTCGCAAATTTAATAATGATGAAAAAACAAGTTGCCCCAGTTTGTTCAAATTTTGGAATAGTTTCGATTTGAAAAAGGGCTTGCGGTTGGAGGTAGGTGAGTTGAGAGGGTAGGATTGTAATATGGAGGTGGCAAATTGGAGGCAAGTTATTACATTAGTGTTGAAAATAGCGAAAAAAATGTTCAAAAAATGAAAAATAAGACTAATATTTCCAATTTAAAGAAAATATTGTGTAACTTTGCACAAGTTTTAAGCAGGATTGAATGAGAATCTTGATTTATACATGATTACAGATTGGTAAAAAGAGTTAGGACAGAAACTGGGATTTTAGTATTCTGATATTTCAGATATTAATGACATCCAAGGCATGAAAAGTGTAAATCATTGAACAAACAACAAAACACATTATATAATTTTATTAAAAATAATCAAACAATTATGAAACATTTTACACAAAACTTACGATGGCTCTTTATGAGCCTTTTGCTCGTTATGGGCGTAGGAAGTGCGTGGGCGGATGAGTACACTATAGGTTGGGGTACAGCATCTGGAGACAATTTCACAAATTTCACTACCACATCAGGAACTGTGAGTGACATTTTATCGTTTACTTCAGAAAAAAACAACTCTGGCAGTAATCCTGCTTACAATGCAAATGCTTCAGAATTAAGACTATATTATAATTCTGGTGGTAATGGTGGTTCAATAACTATTACACCCTTCTCTGGAATTACAATAACCGGGTTTGTAATGACGACCTCCACATCTCCTTCAGTAGCATATACCGTTGATGGGGGAACTGCTACATCCGTTTCTGCTAATTCCAATACATATACAGTTAGTGAAATTTCAGCAAATTCATCTCTGAAAATCCAAAATGTAAATACTACTAACACACAGCTGAGAATAAAAACAATCCAGATTACATACACAAATAGCTCTTCTAAGACAACTACGACTACAACGATAGATGCAAGTGGTATTACCAACACCAATCTGGCCAACGGTACAGCTGCCGGCAGTTTGACTGCAAGTGTAAAAGCAGGTGGAAGTACCGTATCTGGTGCATCCGTCACTTGGACTTCAAGCGACACAGATGTTGCTACCGTAAATGGCGGGACTGTAACCCTTGTAGGTGTTGGACAAACTACCATAACAGCAAGTTATGCCGGTGATGACACTTACGCAGCTTCTTCAGACACTTACGATTTAAAAGTGACGAATATTTCTGACGGAGTGTTCGACTTCACACAAGGTTATGACTATGGAAGTGGATGGACCGCCAACAGTGCTGGTGAACACACAGGCACATGGACCGCTATAAACGTAACTCTTGATATGGCAGGACGAAACGCTTGGAACAACGCCACACAGATGAGGCTCTATGCAGCATCAGGCAATGTGGCAGCAGGTTCTTTCACTATAACAGTTCCTTCTGGAAAAGTGATTACCGCAATCACTATTACCGGTGCCTCGTTGGGAAATATCAGTTCTGATAGAGGTACCGACGGTGGCTCAGCCACAGAAAAAACATGGACAGGCTCTGCAAATAGTGTGACATATACTCTTACTGGAACAGAAAGAGCCGACATCAACATAATAACTGTCACTTACGGAGATGGCACAAGCACCGAGAATGCCGACGTAACCTTCACAGAGGCGTCTGCAACAGTAATTATTGACAACACATACCGGAATGGTATCACGAAAGTTCCTGACGGTTTGGTTGGAACATACTCCAGCGGTGACACCGACATTGCCACCGTTGTTTCAAACACAGGTGTTGTGACAGGAGTAGCAGAGGGAACAACAACCATCACCTATTCATGGGAACAACAGGATGTCAACGGAACACTCTACGCAGCCGGTTCTACATATTATACGATCACGGTAACAAGCGGTGCCTCTACCACTTCCACCTATACAAAGATCACTTCAACAAGCGATTTAGTATCAGGCGAAAACTATCTGATTGTTTATGAGGATGAGGACGGCTCCTTAATCTTCGACGGAAGCCTCACTACACTGGATGCTGCAAGCAACAATCAAAGCGTAACGATTGACGACAACACCATTGAGACAGATGATGCATACAGTTTCGTTATTACAGGTGACGCGACCAACGGCTACACCATCCAGAGTGCAAGCGGTATTTATATTGGGAAATCGGCTGATAGTAATGGAATGAATGAAAATTCTTCTACTTCATATACAAATAGTATAACTTTTGATGAGGATGGAAATGCTGACATCATAGGTAGCGGTGGTGCATATCTTCGCTTCAATAGTACATCCAACCAAAATCGTTTCCGTTATTATAGTTCAACAACATACACAAACCAAAAA
>FLNY01000778.1_pt1 | contig 13072 bp, 16 predicted proteins | sample 1140381 | NCBI WGS metagenome assembly FLNY01 (sample SAMEA3878172, study PRJEB12797) | bioreactor metagenome | biome: Moose rumen | place: Sweden | collected 2011-10
GTATAGATGCAGGGAACGATGCAAATTTACGTGCAAACCGAGAGAAAAACAAATTTATTTGGTTTTCCGAGGTGCAGCCGTAAATGCCCGCGCAGCGGGAATGTAACATTTTTTCTTCATAGCATTGCAAAAATTATGCGAAGTTGTTGATATAGCGGATGATGCCATCGGCACAAACCGTACTTATCTGAGCCAGCACTTTGCCCAGCAGGGCATCACTTATAACGCTTACATCAACGGGCTTCGCATCCGGCACTTCATCCGTCTGCATCAGGAGGCCGTGGCCCAGCAACGTGTAGTCACCGCCCAGCAGTTGGCTATCGAGAGCGGCTTCCACAGCTACAGCACCTTCAGCACCACCTTCAAACAGCACACCGGGGCCACCGTCGCAGCGTGGATGCACGGCGCCGGAAAGTAGCCGACAGCCCCTCCAACTCTCAGAATTTACAAAATTTAGTCTCAGAATTTACAAAACTTGCATTCTGAGGCCTCCGGCCTATTGGAAATATGGGCCGGGGGGGGGTAAATTAGTGGTTTCAAAGTGGAAATACTAATTTACAACCATATGGAAACAAAACTCAAAGAACTTTATGAAGCTCCCTCGACGATGATTTTCGAGGTGAAGCAGGAAGGCGTAATTTGCGCCAGCCCGGGACAGGCAGGAGTACAGGACTACAACTGGAATAATGTAGACGAAGAGTAATGAACCCACAAAAACGAAAAAGCAATGAAACAGACAATGAAGTATCTGAGCATCGCTGCCCTCGTAGCTGTGGGCGCAATCATGATGGGCTGCAACAAGCTTGATATCGTTACCGAGCAGACGCAGCAGGAAGAGGAACCTGTAATCAGCAACACCGTAACCCTGACCACAACTGTAAGCCTGGATGCTGCCACGAAGGCTCTCACCAGCGGCGGCGTGAAGACCTTTGCCGTGGCCGAACAAATGGCCCTGGTCTATAAGAACACCAGCGGCACGACCGTCAAGGCCGTGAGCGCAGCCCTAACAGCTGGCGACATTGCCAGTGGCAGCAAGTCGGCCACGTTCACCTTCGAGCTGACCGACCCCGACCGCTCGGAGAACGTCACCTACATCTATCCCGCAGCCATGGCCAACAGCGACGGCACGGTGAACTACGACGCGCTGGCTACACAGAACGGCACGCTCGCCACGCTCTCCAGCAGCCTCGACCTGGCCACCAAGACCTCCGCATGGAACGCTGGCTCGCTGCCCGCCGCCACGCTGGAGAACCAGCTGGCCATTCTCGCCCTGACGCTGAAGAACAGCACCGGCAGCAGCGACATCACCAGCAGTATCACGGGCCTGACCCTGAGCGACGGCACCAAAACCTACAACGTCACGCGCGAGGCTGTCGCAGGCCCCATCTACGTCGCCATCTACCCCACAGCGGATGCCACCATCATGGTTACCGCCACCGACGGCACGAAGAACTACACCAAGACGCTGACCGGCAAGACCTACGCAAAAGGCAACGGCTACTCAGTGAGCTGGAAGATGGTCACTGCTTACACCCTCGCTGAATCGACGGTGGGCATGATATTGGGCACCGACGGCAAGGCATACGCCGCAGCCGACAAGGACAACCTGCCCTCGGGCGTGACCGCTGCGGGCATGGTGGCCTACAAGAACGGTTCTAACGGTCTGGTTATCGCTCTGGCCGATGAAGCCAACACAATGAACTGGAGCACGGCCACCGGCGCAAGCGGAGCTGCTGCTCACACGCCAGTCGTCACCGGCGGCACATGGAAGCTGCCCAGCAAGGCTGAGTGGAACCAGATGTTCGGGGACGACGCCGATACCGACATCGCAAATTACTTCAATCTGAACTTTTATATCAGCACCGCTGGAGGCACAGATTTGCAGGACGGCTACTACTGGTCGTCTACGGAGTCCGAAGGTGAAATCGCCTACGTGGAACTCGACTGTGGCTCTGCCTTCTGGTACAACAACGGCTATGAGGACGAAGACCGCCGTGTTCGCGCCTGCCTCGCTTTTTAACCTATTTATCCATTAACCAATATCTATTTTAGCCGCGATAGCGGCTGCGGATAATACAGAGGAGGGCGCTCTGCCGCCACGACTCGCGGACAGAGCCGCCCTCCTTTCTACGAAAGCAACAAAGCGGTCCCGTGTGGCCGCTTTTGCTGTTTCAACTACATCCAGCCATTGCACTATACGTAAGGTCAAGTCGGCAAGGGATGCCATCAGGTCCAGGGAGGACAACGTCCTGAACTACTTCATCGCTCGTTCAACGAATGCTTCTGCAGAATCACTCAACTCCAAGATGAAAGCCTTCCGTGCTCAACTTAGAGGTGTTTCTGATTTGCCGTTCTTCATGTATCGCTTACGCACAATCTTTGGGTAGCTTCCCACGGAAGATTGCAGGTGAGCCGGTTCCGGTCTCCAACAAAAAACCGTTCAAGTCGGAGTTGCCGCAATCGAACGGTTTTAGGATATCTGTTTCGGGACGGAATTCCCGGATAGTGTAGTCAATCATAGAAAGGTGCAATGCTTCTTTACTTCCTCGTAATTCCGTCTGATTTTCTCTCGCTCCTCCTTCGGCAGAGGAACGACATTCTGGGCCGCCATTTCGAAGCGGTAGGCATCCTCATCGTAGAGGACGGGCGTTTCTTTGATAGGTTTTGCCATAATTCGTTTCTCCTTTTTCTTTAGTGTTCCTGCAGTATAGATGCAGAGGACACTGCAAATGTAACATTTTTTCTTCATAGCATTGCAATAATTATGCGAAGTTGTTGATGTAGCGGATGATTCCATCGACGTGGAGGGCGATAATGGCGCGGCGGCCTTCGTCGGATTCCAGGAAAAGGAGGTCTTCGGGGTTGTCGTGGAAGAGATTTTCACTTAGGGCGCTGGCGCAGAGGGTGTTTTTGAGGAGGGCAAAGTCGGCTTCGAGGTCGGGGTCGCCGTCGGTGTAGTCTTTGCGGAGCTTGTGACCCGGGAGATGGAGGGCGGCGGCTTCGTAGAGGCAGTCTGCCAGCCAGTCACCGGCGGTCTGGCCACGGGAGGTGTAGCAGCACCAGCCGCGGGCGGTCATCCACTGGCGGCCGTTGCCGGCGGCGTTGGTGTGGATGGAGACCAGGCAGACGTTGCGTTTCCCCAGCTGGCGGCACCAGGTGTTGACGCGCTCTGTGCGGGCGCTGAGGGAGACGTCGTATTCTTCCGGGGTGAGGAGCTGGGCGTCATAGCCGCGGTACTGGAGGTGTTGTACTACTGCTGCAGCAATTTCACGGGTGTAGCGCCATTCGTAGTAGCGGCGGTCCGGGGAGCATTTGCCGGGGGTGTTGGAGCCGTGGCCGTTGTCGATGAGGATTTTCATTTGCATCAGTGTTGAGGGTTTGAGGGTTTGAGGGAATGAGGGTTTGGCTTGTCGTAGTGGCCGTGGCCTTGGCGGAGAAGGATGCCGGTGGCGGCCCAGGTCTTGAGGTAGCGTTCTGCGGTGGCATCGGGGATGCCGATGTCGGCGGCAAGGCGGAGGGCTTCGGCGGTTGTGAACTGCTCCGGAAGGCGGTTGTAGAGAAGCTGCTGTCGGGTGCTGCGTTCGGCTGAGGGCTTTTTGATGTCTTCGGAGGCGAGTTCCCGCCAGACGCGGAGGGTGTGGCGGATGAGGACGGCGGCGATGGCCATTGCGGTGGTGAAGTCTTCGTCGGTGCAGATGAGGGTGTCGGGGTCTTCGCCGGTGTCCATCAGGCGGAGAGTGGTGAGGATCATGGCGATGCGGAAGGTGATGAGGCCGAGGCGGCGGACGGAGGGGATGATGTCGGCACCGAAGAGGAGGTGGTATTCGGCCTGGGTGGTGCCGTACCAGGCGTTGAAGCGGGCCTGCTGATCCGGGGTGAGCCGGAATTCCTTGGGGCTGCGGCCCTGCAGGTATTCGTGGAAGTGGTGGTACTGGGCGCCGAGGGCGTCGAAGGCGTCATCAAGGGTGGCGGTCTCTCCCCGGGCGAAGACGTCTATCCATTGGAGCTGGAAGTCGATGTAGTAGAAGATGAAGCGGGAGAAGAGTCCGTTTTCGGCGTCGGGGATGAGGGCCGATATCTGGCGGGGCGTGCCGGAGAGGACGGCGGAGAGGCGGGGCGTGAGGAGTTCGACGTATTCGCGGTCTTTGCGGCGGGCGTAGGAGATGGGCTCGTGGTGGAAGGCCTTGCGGAAGCCGTCGGAGTAGTCGCCGTAGTCGGATTTGAAGACGTTGGCGAGGGTGTCACCCTCGGTCTCGAAGAGGAGGCCGCAGCCGTCGTTGTCGCCGAGGACCTGGTAGAAGGAGGTGGCACTGGCGTTGGCGGGGATGATGAGCATTTTCATCCGGGGCTCTTCGGGTGCGGGGATGTGGGGGTCTTTTTTCTTGCGGATGTCGTATTCTATCTTGTCGGCGGTGTAGGCGGCCATTTCGTCGGCGTAGTCTTCGCGCAGCTGCTGGTGGATGGGCTGGACGAGGCGGCGGCAGAGGGCAAGGCGGCCTTTGCCGGAGGAGGCCTGGGCGGTGACGAAGAGGAAGAGGTTGGGATAGACGCGGCGGGCGCCGTAGATGCCGTAAACGCAGGGTATGACGGCGGAGAGGGTGACGATGGCTCCGAGGATGAGGACATCGGCATCGGCCTCGGAGGTGGCGCAGGAGGCGATTTCTTCGAGGAGTGGCGGGAGGTGGCCGCGGACGGCGGCGGCGAAGGCTGGCAGGGGTTCGCTTTCCCGGGAAACCCTCAAACCCTCAAAACCCTCATTCCCCTCAGTTGCGGTTTTTTGAGGGTTTTGGTTTTTGGGGCGGGGCCTGGAGATGGGGATGCCGGCCTGCTTGGCTTTCTGGAAGAAGGTCTTGATGGTGATGCCGGATCCGCCGGAGCGGAGGCAGCGGTCGTACTGGCGGTCGGTTTCTTCCGGGGTGTAGCGGGGGTAGAAGCGGGAGATGCGGTGGTAGTAGTCGCGGCCTGCTTCGCCCAGGGCGTCGGCGAGGGCGAAGCCGATATCGCGCCAATCGGCGTAAGTGGCGGTGATGTCGATGGCGGCCTGCTCGATGCGGCTGACGGTGCGGGCGATGTCGCTGTCTTCTGCAGGGTGCGTCTGGCGGCGGGGCGGCTGCTTGGGCGTGGCTGCTCCGGCCTTGCCTTTGGGGAGCCAGTCGTCGGGGTTGAATTTGGGCTGGCTCATAGGAACTTGTGGTATCGGGGGTGCAGCCAGGCCTGGGGGTCGTGCGGGAGAAAGCAGGCGCGGGAGACGTCTTTGCCGGAGGCGTCGATGGGGACGCGATAGGTCTGGAGGATGTAGGCTTCGATGGCGCGGAACCAGTCTTCGTGGGTGCGTTCGGTGGGGTCGATGGGGATGATCCATTTGAGGCCGTGGCCCCGGGGGCTGCGGAAGAGGAGTTCGGTGCGGAAGTATTTGTCGGTGAGGAGGGCGCCAAAGAGGCCTTCGACGTCGGAGAGGTGGTCGAAGTCGATGCAGAGGAGGCCGCTGTGGTGGATGAGGCCGGAGGTGCTGCGGGTGCGGAAGAGGCCGGAGAAGGTGCAGAAATCGAGGCGGGTGCGTTTGAAGCGGGCCTGATGGTCTTCGGCGGTGAGGGCGCGGAGGTGGTCGGTGCGGGTGCGGGCGGCGTTGCCGGTGATGTAGAGCCAGGCTTCGTGGAGGGTCCATTCGGCGTCGGGAGCGGTGCGGGAGACGGGGGCGCGGAAGTAGCTGAAGCGGGGTATGTTGCTCCAGGTGAGCCAGTCGCTGCCTCCGGGGGCGAGTTTGCCCAGGCGGAGGTGCATTTCGCTGTTGAGGGTCTGGAGGAGGATGTCTCCGGTCTGCTGGTAGAAGAAGGCGGCGAAGTCGAGGGCGGTGCCGTCGGGGATGTGGCCGGAGTGGTCGTGGTGGCGGGTGCGGCGGGATGGGAGCTTGGCGCCGGGATCCGGGATCTCGTCCCAGACGCGGAGGGTGTGGCGGCCGCCGTCCCAGGGGTTGGGGCAGAGGCCGTGGTCGGCGCCTCGGGTGTGCATGACGATTTCGTCCGGGTAGTACTTGCGGAGGATGTGGCAGTAGATGTCGGCGCCGTAGCTGGTGCGGTCCAGGACGTTGGAGGGGGTGAGGGCGTGGCGGGAGGTCATTTGCGGCCTCCTTTTCTGGCTGGTTTGATGCCGGCGGAGGCGCGGGCGGCGTATTCCTGGGCGACATCAATCATCTGGAGCTGGGTCTTGCCCTGCTCGGAGGTGAGCCAGGCGTCGATTTCGTCCTGGTCGAAGATGAGGTTGCCGCCTTGTTTGTAGAAGGGTATCTTCCCGAGGTAGCGCCATTTGTAGATGGTCTCTTTCTTGACTCTGTAGGGAAGGTAGTCGAGGAGCTCTTCAAGTGTCATCATCTTGCGGGGCTGTTTGTCCGTGGATGGCGGCTGGATGGTCCTCTCGATGCGCGACAGGCGCTGGTTGATGGTCCCGAGGATGGCGGGGACGTCGTTGAAGGTGATGGGGGTTTCTTGTTCCATTGCTTTGCTGTTTTTGGATGTTTCGGGGCGAAGGTACGACAGCAAACAAGGGCTGTACCCACTTTCGGAGGGTACGGAAGTGGGTACGAATTGCGATGAAGTTGGATTTATTTCGCTGTGTCAGTGAAATTTCGTAGATTTGCAATGCTGTTCCGGAAGGAATGGCGTACATACATAGAAGCGTAATAGCTGGATTCCGTTCGAACCGAATCGCCAAATTCATTTCAAGACACGGGAAAACAGTGAAAGACGCTCGCACTGGCTATAATATGGGCTTTGGCTCACGCTATAGCAGAAGTGTGAGCCGTAGTGTTCACTTGTACGTGTCGTAGGTTTTGGCGAACCTGGTTCGAGCTGCAAGAACGAAGCTACACCAGGCTCGCACTTCTTTTATTATAACCACATCGCCCCCGGGCCAGCGGTGACACCAGAGGGTAACCAATGGCCAACAACAGCAACCTGGGCGCTGCCAAGGCGGCGAAAAACGACGAGTTCTACACCCAATATGCCGATATCCAGAAAGAGGTGAACGCCTATCTGGAGTATAATCCCGACACTTTCAGGGACAAGACGGTGCTCCTGCCTTGCGACGATCCGGAGTGGAGCAATTTTACCAGATTCTTTGCCCAGAACTTCGAGCGGCTGGGACTGCGGCGGCTTATCAGCACGTCGTATGCGGTGGAGAGCAAGAAGTACAAGGACTATGAGCCGACGCTATTTGAGACGGAGAGTCCGCTATTTGACGTGGACAAAACCCGGATTAAGGGCAAGATTTTCGAGCTCACGCGGGACACCAACCAAAACGGCCGTATAGACATTGATGATCTGGAGTGGCATTACCTGGAGGGTGACGGGGATTTCCGCAGTCCGGAGGTGTGCAAGTTGCGGGATGAGGCCGATATCATCGTGACGAATCCGCCTTTTTCGCTATTCCGGGAGTTCATACGGTGGATTGTGAGCGCTAATAAGCTGTTCCTCATTATTGGTAGCCAGGGGGCGACAGGATATAAAGAAGTGTTCCCTCTTGTGAAGGATAATCAGATTTGGCTTGGAGCCACAGGCTTTGCTTCAGATATGGTTTTCGGAGTGCCCAAAGGAACTGATGTTGATCCGAAAGATAGAGCTAAAGCAGCGCGTTTAGGGTATGTTGGAGATTATACACGTCTTGGGAACTCCTGTTGGTTTACTAACTTAGATCACGGGCGGCGTCATGAACCGTTGGTTCTTATGACAATGCAAGAGAACCTTCGATTCGGAAAGCATAGAGACTTAATTGAACGAGGTGCTTATGAGAAGTATTTCCACTATGGCTTTATTGACGTTCCCTACACAGACGCGATTCCATCCGATTATAACGAAGAAATGGGAGTTCCCATTACATATTTGGCTAAACACTGCCCTGAACAATTTGAGATATTGGGCATGAGTACTTTCTTCGCAACAGCAAAACCTGAAGGGTTACCAAAGTCCAAACAAGGCGGGCCTCAATTCTATGTGTTCCGTGATGGAGAGTATGTGCGTATGTATAACCGAATCATCATCCGCAAAAAACCTCAACAATGAAAGCGACACTATACCAGGACTGGACCATCGGCGATATCTGCAAGGGCTTCCAGTACAACGAATACGAAGGCAAGGGCCTGTACGGCCTATCGGGACGTCTGACCATCCAGCCGGAGTTCCAGCGGCATTACCTGTATGCCGAGAATGGCGGCAAGAAGGAAGTGGACGTGATTCAGTCTGTAAGAAACGGCTACCCGCTGGGCCTCATCTATTTCTCCAAGGTGGACGAAGACCGTTATGAGGTGCTGGACGGCCAGCAGCGCATCACCTCGCTGGGGCGATTCATCACGGAGAAGTTCGCCTGGATTGACCCGGACGGAAAGCCGTGGTATTTCACGGCCCTGAACAAAGACGAGCAAGAGAAGTTATTGAACACCAAACTGCTCATCTATGTCTGCGAGGGCACGGAGAAAGAGATTAAGGACTGGTTCAGGACCATCAATATTGTGGGCATTCCGCTGAACACGCAGGAGACGCTGAATGCCGTGTACAGCGGGCCGTTCGTGACCAAGGCTAAAGAAGAGTTTTCCAACTCCAACAATACCAATATCAATAAATGGAGCTGCTTTATCTCCGGGACGGCCAAGCGGCAGGATTACCTGGCCGCGGCGCTGGAGTGGATCAGCCGGGGCCATACGGAGGATTATATGGCGGCGCACCGGTATGATGACAATATCGTCGAGATGAAGGCGTATTTCACTTCCGTCATCGACTGGATTACGTCGGTGTTTGACATCGCCCCTGAGCGGGAGATGTGCGGGCTGAAATGGGGCGAGCTCTACGAGAAGTATCACACGCGGGCCTATGATCCGGCGGCGGTGGCGGCCAAGGTGCGGGAGCTGTATGAGAGTTTCTATGTGAAGGAGAAAAAGGGCATCTTCGAGTATATCCTGGGCGGGTGTCAGGAGCCGCGCCTGCTGAATGTCCGTGTGTTTGACGAGCCGACGAAAAAGGCCGTGTATGCCTCCCAGACAGAGAAAGCGGAGGCGGAGGGCGTGTCAAACTGCCCGTACTGCGCTATCGGCCACGATGCCAACCGGACGCGGATCTGGAAGCTGGCGGAGATGGACGCAGACCACGTCACCGCCTGGAGCAAGGGCGGCGAAACGTCGATTGATAATTGCCAGATGCTGTGCAAGACGCACAACCGGGCCAAGGGGAACCGTTAATCTCCGTTTTCGAGTTCGTCCGGGTCGAGGCTGGAAATTTCGTTCCGGATGAGCTGCGCTACGCGGGGTAACAGAAAATCCACTTGGCCGGCGACTGCCCAAAGGTCCTGACGGAACTTGGGCAGTTCTTTTTGAAAGTCAAGCTTCTCCTTGATGTTCTGTTCGTTACGTCCGGTGAACCATTTGATGAAGCGGATGATCTGGGCTTTGCTGACGGTGTGGAAGGTGACGCCAAGGACGTTGAACAGGTAGTAAAAGAGAAGGACCTGCTGCGCGGTGGTAGCAGATCCTTCTTTTGCTGGTGTTTCTCCGCCGGCGCAGGATAGTCGCTGAAGAATGAGCTGGCTGCGGGCCGCCGTCTTCTCTGCGATGGAGCCTTTCGTCAGGAAGATAATGTCTTGCAGGCATTCAAGGGCGATACGGGCTTTGTCCGGGTTGGCGGTGCAATAGCGGTCGGCGGCGTCCAGGATGGCATCAACGGGGATGGCGTCGGCAGCGCGTTGCCGTGTGAGGATTTCCTTGATGTCCTGCATCCCTATCCAGATCTCTACCGGAAGCCGTTCCGGGGAGGGTAACGGCTTCGGGCCGGCATTGAGGGGGATGCCGGCGGGGTTGTCGGTGTTTTTCATAGGGCGTCAGGGTTTGAGGCGGATGGTTTCGGCGGCCTGGCGCTTCTTCTCGTCTGTGAGGTCGGCGTAGATTTGGGTGGTCTTGACGCTCTGGTGGGTGAGCATCTTGGAGACGGTGTAGATTTCGACGCCGCTGCTGGCAAGAAGGGTGGCGTTGGTGTGCCGGAAGCAGTGGAAGGAGATGTGCTTGGTGATGCCGGCGTCTTTGAGCCAATGGTTGAGACCGGTGCGCAGGGCTGAGTCGGTGAGGCCGCTGAAGACGTTGCCTTTGCCGGGCTTGCCGCAGAGCTGGTAGGCCTCCTCGCTGATGGGAAGGGTGGCGTCGTAGCCGGTTTTCTTGGTCTTGATGCGGATGCAGCGGCCACCGTCGGAGTAGGTGTCGAAGTTGTCCCACCGGAGCAGCCGGATGTCGCTGATGCGGAGGCCGGTGAGGATGGCGAAGAGACTGGCGGCGCGGACCTGAGGATAATCGGCGCAGGGGGTGTTGTAGAGGGCACGGACTTCGTCGATGGTGAGGAAGTCTTTGTGGGTCTCCGTCTGGTCGATGCCGTCAAGTTCGTCGTTGAGGTCTTCAATGAAGAAGCGTTCGCTGCGGGCGATTTTGAGGAGGGCGCGGAAGGCTCCCCAGTAGGCGGAGGCGGAGTTCTGGTTGAGCGGGAGTTCGGGATGCCGGAGCTGCTTGGCCGTAAGGAGATAATTGCGGAATTTGCGGCAGAAGTCGATGTTGACTTCGGCGAAGGTGCATTTCCCGTGGGTGAAGAGTTCCAGGTACTTGAGGCAGTTGGCCCATTTGGCGGGGTGGCCGTCCAAGTGGAGGCGGAAGTATTCGAGGAAGTCCATCCGGAGCTTGGTGCGGTCGGCAAAGCCGAACTGCTCCTTCATGATGGAGATCTGGCGCTCGGCGGCTATGGCTTCGGCTTGTTTGTACTTCTCGTTGTTGAGGCGCCGTTCTACGGCGGTGCGGGGGTTCTTGACCAGGTAGATTCCCAGATATTCCCTTCTGCTCAGCTCCATGGTCCGGGGATTCCGGACGGGCGGGTAGAAGTCAAGATAGAGGGTAATCTTTCCAGATGGCAACTCCCTTTTTCTGAGTGTTACTTTTGTGGCAGACATAGTCTATCTGTTGAATTGGTTGAAAATGGTATCCATGGCGGTTTTCTGGAAATAGACGTTGGAGCCCTGCCGGATGGTGGGGACGTCCCTGGTCTTGGCGAGGTAGTGGACGCGCTGATGGGAGGTGCCGTATTTTTCCTGGAGCTCCCGGGCGGTGTAGTAGTGGTCTGAAAGGGCGTCTATGCGGCCGTGTTTGGCGTCCCAGTCGAATTTGGAGATGTAGATGCGGCTGCCGGCTTTGCGTTTTGGGATGTGGTGGTACTGTACGTGGTCATATACTTGTTTTGGGGTGAGGTTGTACTTCTGGGAAATCTCCTGGACGGTGTACCAGTCCTGGATATCGCCGTCAAGTTCGCGGTGGAGCAGGTTCTCGAGGTCTTTGAGGCGATAGTAGGACCAGGGGCCGATCTTGACGGGCTGGATGTCGGTCTTGCGGAGGTGGTAGTAGACGGCGCCTTTGGAGAGGCCGAAGAGCGGGGCGGCTTCGTCGATGGTGACGAGGCCTTCCTTGGCTTTGCGGATTTCCGGGACGGGTGTGTTGAGGGGCGTGATGACTTTTTCCGGGGCCGTGAGGTCTTCGCGCCTGATGCGGACGGTGCGGGCGCCCAGGCGGATGACTTCAATCTCTCCGGAGTCGATGCGTTTGTAGATGGTGGGGCGGGATACGCCGAGAAGGTTGGCTGCCTGGGTGATGGAGAGGTAGTCTTTGGATTTGAGGTCCTGACGGATACGCTCTTTGGCGGTGTCCTCTTCTATATGACGGGCCTCCTCGCGCTGACGGAGGTAGCGGTCCGAGCAGCGGCAGGTGTTGCTGCAGTAACGTGATGTCTTGACCTTCGACAGGAAGGTGTTGCCGCAATACTGACAAGTCAGCTTGTAATCGAATCCCATGACCTTGAACCTTTTGAGTGCGGGTTTTAAGCCGCTGTTTTGGTTGATATTTGTCAACCGTTGTAAATGTTTGTAAAGCTTGTTTAATAGTGCGGTTTTTGTTCGCTTCTATTGGGTGGATTGGTACATTTGTGGTACAAATCCCGTCAAACTCTATCAAACTTTGTCAAAGTTAGGAATAATATTTCAAATATGCAAATTGCGGTGTATCAAATATTTATTGGATGAATTTGGATGCGGAAAGAACGTATTTTGACAGATTCAGATTCCAGGCGAGGATCTGGGCGCTGGTAAGCGACTTCCACTGGGTGGTGAGCTGCTTGAAGATGCCCTTGACCTTGGCCTGGTCAGAGGTACGGATGGAGCCGCCGTATCCGCGGTTGCGGATGTACTTGCGGCTCTTCATTTTGGCTGCGGTCACGCCCTTGGCGCTGCCGCTCATCTCCTCGAAGGCGATGGATGGAATGTACTTCATGGTCAGAAGAGTTTAGGTTTAAGAATATGGGTAATAAGGAAATAGGCGATGAGCAAGGCGATGGCAAGCAGCGCCAAGCCGCCGGTTTTCAGTTTGAAGGACTGCCAGGGGGTGAGCTTCTTCTCCACCTGGGCGGTGACCGTCTGCACGCGGTCCCGGTACACGAGAGAATCACGGTAAACAATCTCTTTTTGAACCTCCACGGGCTCCCTGACGGGCTTTGTCTCCAAGGAATGAGCAAGTACCCCACCGGAGACGGAAGCGGCCGATTTGGCGTATTTATTCTCCAGGACGGAGGCGGTGTCGAGGGTGGCCACTCTTTCGATGATGACCGGCAGCTCGATGTAGGCCGTGTCCCGGACTACCTCCCGCTCGATGCGCACCTCCACCATGGTGTTGTCCGACTCCAGAACGGGCCGGGCAACACCGCAAGCGGAAAGACAGAGCGCGAAAGCGAGGATGGCGGAGGGTTTCATAGGTTAGGTTCAGGCTGTTACAGATTCTTCACTGCGTTCAGAATGACGGTGGGCGTGGCGCTCTTCTTCCAGGACGTCCTGCAGCTCCGCCTCGAACTTGCGGAACTTGACGTCGTAGCTGGCCTTGACGCCAAGGATGGCTCCGCAGAGGACCAGAAGCTCAGACACAATACTGAAGGCGCTGTTGGCAATTTCCCCCAGCGGCGGCACCAGGAACAGGCAGACGGCGGCAATCACGACACCGGAAGTAAAACTTGCAATGGCG
>FLNY01001633.1_pt1 | contig 13063 bp, 9 predicted proteins | sample 1140381 | NCBI WGS metagenome assembly FLNY01 (sample SAMEA3878172, study PRJEB12797) | bioreactor metagenome | biome: Moose rumen | place: Sweden | collected 2011-10
CAATTCACGTCTGCGCTCCAGCAGGTCCTTGTTGTATGGATCTTCCGCCAGCTGTTTCTCAATATTGGCACGCTCATCCGCATACCGGGACGCCATGTCCATATAGGTCATATACTGCTGCGCATACAATCCCATTACAGCAAGACCCTCACCGGTTAGAGAACCGATGCTTGACAGATCCATGCTTTCGATATCGCCATTGGCGTCGCGGAATGCACGGTCCCAGGTCTTGACAGAGTCGTTGTTATACTGCAGCAGTTTGATCAGGAAGTCCGCCTCGGAATTGAGATCCCCGATCAGGTCGAGCGTGTAGTTAAACTGCTCCCATCTCAGAGTCCGAAGCTGTTTGGTATATTCCGCCAGAGCCTGCCGCCCACTCTCGATCGATTCTGTAACAGCGTCAATCGCCGCCTGCAGCTCATACCACTGCGAGCTTCCGATCTGGACCTGCCCCGTGGCAAGCATAAGATCGAGGTTCTCCTGCATGGCATCCCGTTCGTTCTCCATGGTGGCGATCTGCTCGTTTTCATTACGGATCAGAGCCTCATAGAATCTCTGTCCCGCCACATAGCCGCGAGTCTCCACGGTGGAGATCTGCGTCTGCAGCAGGTTCGCCCTGTGCTGGATCTGGCCAAGCTGCTGAGAGAATCCGTTCTGGATCCGGCTAAAGGCGTCGCGCTCGTACTGGTTGATGCGGTTGCTGGTATCCAGCAACTCCTCTTCGAGCTTCCATATGGTCTCCATGCTATCGTAGTAGTCGCTGTCGTACATGTTGATCGTACCGTCAGCCAAGCGCTTTGCCAGTTCCGCGTTGGCGGCGTCCAGCTCTTCCTGCAGAACGGTAGCCCGCGCCTGCTCGTTATAGATCAGGTCGGCGGTGATCTCACCGGCGTCACGGTGCGCCATATACTCCCACATCTCCAGCTCTTTTTCAAGCATGGACTGGGCGTGATCGATACCGCTCAGTGCGTTGTCATAGTTCCGCAGTACGGAATCAAATAGATCGTTCAGTGCGTTTTTGTACTCCTGAGCCGCAATGGCGGAATCCAAAAGCTCCTGCCGCACGCCACGGATCTGCGCCTGCATCTCGTACCATTCCTCGGACCCTTCCTCGATCGCGCCGCTTGCCAGGGCCTCATCCATTTTGGCCTGAAGCTCCTCCAGCTCGTCCGTCAGGGCCTCGGACTTCTGTTGCTCATACGCGATCAGCTGCTCGTAATAAGAAGAGGAGACGGTTTGACCCAGCGCCTCCGTCAGTTCGATTTGAGACTCGATGTACTTCTGCGCGTCCTCAAGCTCCTGCAACTCATATTCAAAGCGCTTGGAAACCAGATCGAAGTTGTCCACATACACCTGAGCGATCTGCGTCAGGGCCTCTCGCGCCTGATCCTCGGCGTCCTGTGCTTTGGAGATATAGTCCTGATACTGCTGGATCTTCTTCTTCAGATCGTCATCTGTGATGGAGTCTAGCTGAATTGCGCCGTTCTTAGCCAGGTTTTTGTAGTAATCGCTGATATTGACGCTGTCTGCCGCGTGCCAATATGCCTCTGCAGCGCCCTGCGCCGCGTCGTACTGTGTCGTCAGCTCACTCACAAGGTCGGCAGAGGTGGTCAGCCTGCGGTTGATCGAACCAAAGGCAGAATTGTAGTCGTCATCCAGCTGCTTAACCTGACGGTCGATCCGCTCCAGCAGCACCGAGATCCAGTCAAGCTCCTCAGCCTCGTCTGCTGTCGAGGTCGCGGATACGCTGCTGGCTGTGGAGCTGTAGCTCGACTTGGAGCTACTGGAGGAGCCCGAAGAATTGACGCCGTATTGATACTTTCCGGACATATTATAATGCGCATTGCCAAAGGCAAAAGCACGTCCACGACTGTCGATTCGTCTGTTCTTCAGGAGACCTTCCGTCTGCTTGTGGTTAAAGATGATTGCGCCTTTTGGTAAACTGATCAGTTCTGCGCCATTGTCGCCAACCGTCCGCCACACACCGGTCTCAGGATTAACATAGAGCTCCTGTCCGAGTTCGCCGACCAGCGCGTTCTTTTCAGCTCTGGGAGTACCCCAGACTCCACCGGTGTGAGCAGTGCCAAATGCTCTGGCGTTCCCATACGCACCGCCAGCCCCACGTTTGGAGCCTGACTTAGAGGTGCTGCCTGTAGACGTTTGCTGCGTTATAGTAACAGTAACCGATTTGTCTTTGATAGTAGCCAGCATCTTAATGATGTCAGACAACGCAGATTTGGCGCGAGTGGTATCGGCTTCTACAGCGAAATCCTTATCATCAATTGTAAACTCCGCAATCATCTGGAGAGCATCATTGGCGTCCTCGTCGTCAACACCTAAATATTCCGTAATCGTATGTTCGGAAGTCTCCAATTCATCAAGCCGACTCACCAGCTCGTCCACTTGTTCCTGGTCAGCATCTACAGTTGCAGTCCACGTCAAAGTCTCATCGTCGTAAGTGGCTAACTCATCCAGTTGCGCTTTGGTAGTTTCAATTTCTCCGCGCACGTATTCAAGAGAGGCTTCCAACGCGAGCTCCCCAGGTTCCTCAAGGTGGTCTTTCTGCTCCTGAAGTTCGGCAAGACGTGCCTGCGCTTCCTCATACCCTTCCCATGCTGTGCGCAGTTCAATCTCTGTATCGGCGTTTTCAACCTCGTGCTGCCAATAATCTACGTCGTGTTGCGCTTGCTCAAGGTCGGTATCAATCGTGATGCTTGTGACGACATTGTTGAAGTTCTCTTCGCTTAAGCCAGTAAGCTTGCCGCGCATTTCGTCGATTTGTGCATTCAGCTCCGCCAGAGTCTCCTCAAAGCCATCGGCGTTGTGATCCCCGGCAAGCAGTTCAGCCTTTGCTTCTTCGAGGTCGGCTAACTTTTGTTCACAGGCATACAGCGCGGTTTCGGTATCACCGCCTGCAATCGCTAGATCGATCAAAAAGTTATCGTTGCCAATGGTGTATTTGGAGATGGCGTTCGCCATAGCAAATGCCACGGTCTCTGTTACGCCCATCGCGTCAGCAAATTCCTGTAGGGAATGGATCTGAGGACTCAATGTAAAGTCATCGAGAGTACCATCGAACACGGAACCAAGCCCATCCTGTACGAACTGCTGAACCTGATCAAAGCCAATAGAGACCTTACCGTTATCATAGTCATAGTACTTTGACAGTACCGTTTGCAGATAATCCCATCCGGCGTCTAATCTGTCTGCGGCATCGTAGATTCCGTCATACGCACTCTCTGGAATCAGATCCTGAAAAGCCTCCTGGAAATATTCCGTACCAAACTCATGGTTTTCGTATGCCTGGATGATTCCTTCGATAGCACCGCTCAGGTCATCCGTGTAGTCACTGGCGCTATCGATATTCTGTGCGTTTTCAAGCCGATCGAACGCGTTGGTGGTACCCAGTAACTGCTGTTCCAGGAGCTTGTATTGCTCGATCTGGGAGCGTGTCGCGCTGATTTGGCTTGTAACAACGCCAATCGTTTCCATGATGGCGTCGCTGTAACCGTCTTCAGCATCTGCGGTTTCGTCGAGCTGCCCGACCAACTGATCCAAGATCTTGACCAATTCATGGTGCTTGAGCATCTCGTGAGATTCCGCAAGCTCAAGCTCGGCTTTCGCAGCACCTTCTGCAGCGTCGATAACCTCCAGCAGGCGCTCTGCATTTGTGACAAGATTGCCATTTTCTTTATCGATACAATCCGACAGCGCCTCTTCACCGCCGACCAATGTCACAATGCTGGAATACAGATCGTCATTTAAGGCCTGCCCATTCGCAATGGAGGTGCCTAGCAGATTATGGACTTGCGCCACAGCCTCAACCTTCTCCTTGAGTTGGTCGTAACTCTTGTAGGTTTGAGTGACAGCATCGGCTTCGTCCGCTATTGCGGAAGAAGTGGAAGACGAGACATACCCAAGTTGCTTCAGAATTTCAATGAGTCCCATAACATTAGTCCCAGATTCTACCGCAACCGTGGCCAATTTCGCAAGCCCAGACCATTGCTCGTACGAGCCCTCGGCTTGTCCAAGCAGCATATTACCTATGAGCCCTTCGTCCAATACACCATCGTCCATAAATGCTTCGAGCGCTTCGATTGCTTGATCCTTTGCTCCGGGCGTCGTTTCTAAATGGACCTTGACCTGCAGCACCGTTTCGTAAGGCGAGATACCGGCGATAGCGTCGTCGATCAAACCGATCAGATAGGTTCGTACATCTTCCGGTAAAGAAGTATCATACATCAGACTGTTGCGCATACCCTGGAGCATGATGTCGTTGAAGTTTAACGCAGTCCAGTCTTGGTTAGCAATGGCTTCTTGAATCTTTTGCGTATACCCTGTGATCCGATTCATGTAGTCGGCAGATTTGCCGGTCTCATCTGCAAAGATTTTATTCCAAATGTAATCTTGGTAGCGGCTACCGAACTCGTCAATAGTATCTTCTACGCTATGTAGCTTGCTCGTGATTTCCTTTAACAAACTATTCCATGCACCGCTACCATAACCGGCGACTGATTCATTAGCCGCGAGCATAGCATCCTGCAGCTCTTGTAAGGCCTGCTGTTGTGCATATTTATCTCCGCTGAAGTGTAGGAAGTTACCGTTTATGGTAACATTGTCTATTTCATCTACAATCTCAGCCAAAGATTGTTTCACTTCAGACAACCTGTTGTGCCGCAGCTGATCAAGGTTGATCGCTTCAGCAGTGTTCATGCGGTAAGTAGCCTCTTCGTAGCCCTTTTTGCCGTTTTCAAGAGCGCGTAAAGCCTCCGTCCGAGTCAGCTCCTGCAGCCGTTGATTGGTTTCTGCGGCGCTCTCACCGAGTACATCCAGAGCGCCAGCCTCTAAACCGTAGTTCTCAATCAGTGTATCCTGGATCTCCAGAAGTTCCTTGCGGATGTTGTAGGATTCCTCGTTGGTCAGCTCGTCATTTTCGAGCTGATTCTTCAGTTCCTTGATGCGTTCGCTATAATCGCTAATCTCGGTTTGTGCGTTACGGAATGACTCACTTGCATCATCTGCCTCTTGACGCAGGTTCTCCAAGTGTTTATTATAGAGATGGATACCAATACCAATCGCAGCAATACCTGCGGCTACACCGAGGAATGCGCCAAGTGCAGTGGCAGAGATATCGATAGCGGAGGCCAAAGACTCAAAACCCAAACCTGCAGCAGCTGACACATCTTTGAGAGCGGTGATTCCTCCACGAGCTGCGGAACCGATGTCAATAAATGACCCAATAAGCTTAATAACACTCAAATTGTCTGGCTGTTTATGTTTGTGGACATAAACAATCTCAAAAAGCTCGACTCTCTCGACGGTGCAAGCAGCTTTGCCGTGTGGGGGTTCGTGAGCAAGAAAGCGGGCAAGAACTTGAAGTGCAGAATTATGGGTATACATGGTAGAAAAAAAATGAGCATTGCTGTAGTAACCATTACACATAGAGCAGCTCTGATCGCTGTCGATAGTAAACTCATCGGTCGCCCAACCAGCGAATCAGCGGACAAGCTTTTCCTTTATGACCCTACAACCGTATTCTTTGGTGTTGGGAATTACGGAATTAGCTCTCTATTTTTCTATGAATTAACACTCAAACGCAAACATCAGCCGGTTTTAGAGTTTAAGGAAGCTATCAGTGAATTGCAAGAATACCAAAGGGTCATTGAATCAGATGTATACCTAAAGAATTTCCGTGCAATTATTGGGGTGTTATCTTTCCAGTATGGTAAAACATCATCTGCTTATGTTGACATAGACGGTACAAGAAAACACAGCTTAGTTTACCAAATGACAAATGGAACACTTGCTGTCTTCCCCCCTCCAGATCTTGAGATATCCCAATGTGTGGAATTTTTCAAAACCAACTGTCCGTCAAATTTCGGGCAGTTATCAGCAAATGACTTAATTCTTCCGGCGGTAGAGACAATAAAGCAAGCGGCTCTCGTGTCTGAGTATGTGAACGATCAAATTCAATATTATGGATACGATCATACTCTTCAGGAACCGGTATCATATCTCCGTCGTCATGAATAAAAAATCTGTTAGCATTGATTGTCATCATATAATTACCTCGATACAGAATCTGTGTTCTCCACAAAAACCATCGGAACACCACGATGTCTCTGTTGTAGCAAACTCCATACTGCTTCCAGCCTTGGACGGCCTGCCGGTCTGGTTACCGGCGAGCATGGAACCTGTATGGCCCAATAGAGAAAACCATACAGGCAATTTGGACTGTCTATCACACTATATTGACGCATATTAACGCGAAGTGGTATTATTTAACTGCACACCTTCTGACGAAGCGGTAGATTTGACAGCGCGATCGAACCTTCAATCAGAAAGGAGGCATTGGCATGGCTAAGATTAAGGCGAAAGTCAAGATCCACGTTGAGACCCGCGTGCGGGTTCGCGTGCGCCACCGCTGATGCGGTGTGCCGTCATCCGGATGCGCCCGCATCCGGATGACGTGATTATGTCCAATATAGTGAAACCCCTTACAGTCTCTGAGCCTTCCCGTTTATCGCATATTCCAACGCGATACAGCCCTGTTTTGACAAAATTTTACGACCATGTTATAGTAGCGACGTGGTCACACCAATACCGATCCTTCCAGACGGGAGCCCGTAAATGGACAGGGCGGATACTTCCGCACTGAAAGGAGAGGGGTGATATGACTCGTAAAGATTTCTTTACACAGATTGCGATTCAAGTGATCGTCGGCGTGATTGCCGGTACGATCCTTTGGGTCGTGCAGGTCATATTGGGCTGAGGCCCATGACCTCCGGGGCATCCTGTACACGCAGGGTGCCCCGTTACATTTTGCCATAACAGGGGAGGGGCTTGGTGGCGGATTGCTCATTTTTTGTTGTAAATAATGACGTGTTTTTGCAACGTCAAAATTGACAAAAACAGCAAGTCTTGCTACAATACCTCTACATATGTGGAAATCCACCTGCTTATGCTGAACTTCATCCTTCATAAGCGGAGGCGGTTAAAAGGACGGTGCCTGATATCCCGCGAGAGCGGAATGGAGGCGTATGTATAGCCCTCGCGGGAAATATACCCAGAGGGAGGCGATACATATTCTTTGTCAGATCATAGGTGTAATATGTAACGCTGCGATGCTTTTCTTCGCTGTGTACGTGTATTATCATCCCAGAAATGACAAATGAGCCGTCTGTTGCAGCAGACGGCTCATTTGCGCTAAGGCATAATCCTTAACCAAATGTGTTCGTAATAAACTGTGGCACCGTTCGGGTTTCCACATATGCATTATATTCCTTCCACAATAAAAATGCAAGATGTTGTGTGGATATTTTTTTTACAACAATGGCCCGTAGCATTATAGATTGGCATAGGCCAACTCTCAGCTTCTTTCTGCCTTTCGGCAACCTGTGGTCGCCGCCGACACCACTACATGGTGATTCGGCAACCGTCGCGTTTGTCCGTTAGGGCTGCGCTGTGGTGTGAGAGTGTTAGAGCTTTCCCGCAGTTTGAGGTTTTATGCAGCGATGGGTTCGCACCCATCGAGGGCAATATGTTTACCTAAATGTTTGATTAAATCGTAACCGGCGAATAAGCCGAGTACTGTCGGCAGTGTACCGATCTTCTGAGTGATTTGATCCAGGACGTTGACGATTTTAATTCCGAAATCCACAACGCTCTTGGTAAGGTCACTGCTGATCACGTCACGAGCCAAAACTTGTGCTGCTGTTTTGAGCTGCTCCACCTTTTTCTCGGTGGTGTCCATGACGATCTCGTTGGCTTTTGCAGCAACACCGGCAGAGTTCATGGCGTCTTCGTAGGCACCTTCTGCGTCTGCGATATTTTGCAGGGTAGAACTAATGACGGTAAGTCCACGAGTACCGCCAAGGATCTCGCTGACGCGAGCTTGTGATGTCTGACTCATCTGATCCCATGTTTTAGAAAGACCTACCATAATGTCATAGACATCCTTATAGGTATTTTCATCAATCATGATATCAAAGCCGCCAGAACCATCTGTGTTCGTAAGTGCCATAATCTCCTCGCGGTACTTACTCACACCTTCGGCACATTCTTCGTATTCATCACCAAGCTCGGCAATCAGAGTAGAGCTCTTGGTGATACGCGCTGCAATGGTTTTGTATGAAGTTCCTAGAGTGCTTGCATTCTGACATTCTGTTACTTTCGGTTGCAAACCTACTGACCGCTAACCAAATAACGGCGGCAAAGTCTCTCAACTTTACTCTGCGATTTTATGAATTCCAGATATAGTCGCAGTTCTGACCATCCCTTCACCCACAACAGTGGGGCTGGCATACGCTATGTAGTCACCTACATAGCTGTGGTCGATACAGGGATTGTGATATTAGATATAAAATATGACAAAAGATCCGGTATGCGATTTATATCGTAATACCAGATCTCCAATAAAGGAATATTATGTTGTTTGGCATATTCGCGCTTGAGCTGATCATGCTTCTGCTGAACTTCAAACTGTTGCTGACCACCAAATTGATCTACCGCATGATGGTGCTGCTCGCCTTGAAATTCCACAAGAGCATTGTATACCGGAAGATAAAAATCATAAGATAATTTTCCGCCACCAACACCAACCAGTCCGTCATAGCGTTTTCCTGGTGTATAAGAAATATCTTGTTCATCCAGGTAGGATTTGATTGCTCGCTCACCATGTGGCATTTTACAGTATGGACAGCCTTCACCCTTATATAAATTAACGGGAGCGCCAAAATATACCTCGTGGCATTCACCACACTCAATCGCCACAGGAGTTTTGGAGTTAATATATTGTCCAATTGGGATTGCTGTTGGAAGCGCTTGCGCTAATCTTTGTTCAAAATAGTCCTGAGATGCTCTACATCTATCCCCTGTGCGTTGATTTGCACATACAGGACAACCAAATCCAGACATTAAATTATATCCACGCGCTTTCCATTGATGATGACATATTGCGCATTCGCAATCAATATACTCCGTTGCCTTAGTGTACCTAGAAAGAAGCATAATATCAGGATTCTTTATCTTGAGTCGTTCGGTAAATACTTCATGTGGTATGCGTTGCGCCTTATGACTACGCTCCGAAGCACACGTAGGGCAATCTGTCCCGTCCAAAATACTATCTGCCTGAGATGTCCATTGGTGACCACAAATAAGATTTTGGAAAGTCATTATAGATCGCTGATTATAATATTCTCCAGTTACCCTGACATGTGGATATCTTATATTAACCTTGATATCGTATAATTCTTTTCTTCTGAGGCGCAGCTCAGATTTGGTTAAGTAATCACACTTTGGGCATCCACTACATCCATATATTAACGATTGTGCTTTGCATACCCACTCATGACCGCACTTTGTGCAACGCACTCCTACATCATCTTTGGTACTCTCAGGTAGCGTCATCAGTTCCAAAGTAGGATAGCCACGATAGATAATCTCTACCAATTGATTCTGTGTGTATTTTGTTCTTTTCAATAGATCCTCCTTAAAAATAAAAGGATCTAATATCACAATCTTACCCACGGGATTGTCCTTCTGGTAGGAGTTTCCCCGTTTTGAGCCAGTTCCTCTCCGCTTATTACTAAGCAGCTCGACACAAATTTATCGACGCATTTCCGGCTGCTAGCAATGCAACAGATTTTTCAAACGACGTACCCGTTGCATTAAACGCCGAAGCACTCTTAGTCATGGCCTCCATGATCTCATCCGCCGAAATTGCATATGCCTGTCCAATTTTCGTGATAACATCCGCAATGTGTTCAGCGTCATCAGATCCCAAACCAAAACCCTTCATAATCGATGTGAGACCCGTGGTTGCGGTGTCTACCGTGGTATTCGCCACATTGCTCAACATCGTTGCGGCTTCTGAGAAGTCTAAAGCCTCTTGTAGATCATATCCTAATCTACTAAAGGTTTCGACAGATCCGAGCATATCTTTAACTTCGACACCAAACTGCTTTGCGCTTTCAGCAGCGTTGCCAAAGAATTGATCGAGCTGCGAGCCGCCAACACCTGTTACGATCTGCAGCTGCGCCAGCGCACTCTCAATCTCAACAGAGTCTTGTATCAGTTCTCTGATCTGTGTACGGAGCATCATTACTCCTCGACCAATAGCAGTCAGTGCGAGCGTCCCTAGCGTGGAGCCCTTGACCATCTTCTGGAATGCCGACAACACCGCATTCCCCATCAGACCAGCCTCAGACTGTATCCGCTTGAACTCTGCACTAATTTGCTCATACCGCGTCGAGGTCAGATTGGGGCTTTCCAACTCCTTGCACAGGTCTCTGATCTTTAGCGCATACTGACTGGCAGCCATACCGCCATCCTGAAGCCATTTCTGCATCTTATTGGACAGCGTCGACGCGTTGGTCATCAGCTTGATCTCTTTGTTAGAGTCCTTAACATTGCTCGTGTATTTTTTCAGCTCGGAATTGCACGCTTGCAACGCGACCTGATAACGCTTGTATGCCTCGTCCGCTTTTACTGGATCATTAACAGCGTCAGCAAACTCTTTTTGCGCAGCGCCAACCTGAGCAAACCAATACTGCAGACCATACATACCCTCCTGTGATGTTGCACTCAGCTCATAGATCTTTTTCTCAATGGTGTCGATCGTATTGAGCATCTTGGTCTTGGTCGCATCCCAAGTCGTCAGATCTGCAAACTTTGAGGTTTGTTGTTTGCCGCTCTGACCGGTATTGGCAGCCGCCTTATTCACTTCGATGATCTTGCTTTTAATTGCATCCAGATCACGCGTAAGTCCGCTTAAAGACTGCTCCATGCGTTGCAGAGCTTGTGTAACCGAATTCATCTGGAGATTCTGCAGATTTTTAAACTCCAGCTGATCCAGCTCCTTCAATTTCTGCAGATTTAAGCCGTTCACTTTTTTCTCGACATTAGCAGCCGCCGTTTCAACTTGCTTAAATTTCTTTAATATTTCACTCACATCGGCTTTGGATGTTACCTTGATAACACCGATGTCAAATGTTCTTGCCAATTACACCACCTCCCAAATAGTAAAAATTATGTTTGGAAGCTCTCCTCCACTTTGCGCCGCACAATGTCTTGAAACTCCGAAACCGCTTCTCCGTCTATGTACTCTTCATAAGATTCGGTAAAGGTCTGCAGCGGAGGTGTTGATTTTGCAGCGCTGCGGGACCAATATGTGTAGTTTGGCGCGGGTGCTCGCCAGTACGGCGTACCTGAATTTGGATGATTGGGTCCGCTCCACGCGCCGCCATGCCAGCCCTCTTCAAAGACGAGTGTATACAAGGCTTCATTGGAGATCCCAGCATGTGAAGGTTGTAATTGCTCATCACGCAATAACACCTGCCAGCCATGGCCCTGCGTTGTAATATCGACGAGATCGTATAAACCTTCGGTGCGCACATAGACCAACGGAGAATATGACGCATAAAATGTTTCAACAGCTTTGTGAAACAATTCCTCGATGCGCTTCTTATGCCAGGGTAAAAACTCTGTGATGGCATCATCAACCGCAACCTGTATCTTCCGTTCTGCAGTATTTTGGATCTGCCGGAGGGCATATTCTAACCCATTCTTCAACCCAGCGACATCCATTGTCAGAGACATTTGCATAGCGCATCAGCCCTTCCTTAACTGTGCTGTCGTCGCAAACAGTTCCAAGCATTCCTTAATAGCTTGCACCTGACCCTTATTTATAACCTCCGTCACGTCATCATAGAGACTGGTGCCATACACCAGGCGATACTGCTCGTGAACTGCCTGTGGCAGTTCCACATTGGTGTAGGAGATCAGGATATGCACGCGTAAGGCAAAATCCATCATTTCCGGCATAAAAATCTGAGTCTTAGAATCGACACACGTCTGCATAATATCGTTCACAAGCTCAACCATTTCCTCCAACTCAATGAGCGGACGGATCAGGACCTGAACACCGCTCCAGTTGTATGGATCATAGCCGAAATCTACATCGCACAATACAGAAGACACATCAGCGGTAGTACATATATCTGATCGTTCTGGCACACTCATGCCTCATTCCTCCGCTTCTCGTTTCTCATCCAGCGACACCAGATTATCAACCCCGATCCCTTCCTCGTTCATCATATCCAGGATCTCATCCAGCTTGTCCATCCAGTCCTCCGGCACAGTACGCTTGACACGACCCACCAGAGCTAACACCTCGTCAGCCAGCTTGTCCACAGGCCGCTCGGTCAGCGCGTCGATCACCTCATACGAGAGATCCGCAAGATAATCCTGGATAGGCTCCGTAATTGCGTACCAGATATCGCGCTGTCCGGCAAATGCCCACACCGCATCCATATCCACGCGCTCATCCGTCAGGTCCAGATTGGTATAGTAATCCAGTACAAACCAGCGCAGAATACACTCCAAATACATCGGCGGCGGGACCTCAACCTGCATCGTATTCTGATAGGCACGGCAGGCGGCCAGAATGCTTGCTCCAAGCTCCACCCATTCCGAATGCGTCAGACGCGGCTTGACTTCAACCGTCAGCTTCTTGTCGCCGATAGACAGGTTAATCTCCACCGGCTCCGCCTGCTTTGCACAGAGCTCGCTCCAGTCCTCAAAATTCACTTTACTCATACATATTCACCTTTCTGTACTAAATTTGTTCGGAGCTTCCTCCAAAAATGCTGCGATATCATAGCGATATCTTGTTCGTTTCTTTTCCTGCGGTATGACCAGATAGGGAATACCAAGCCGGTCCAGATCCTCCAACCGAAAACTTTTCTTCCGAAGCTGTGCGGCCATACTGCAGAAACCATCTATGTGAAGAAACACTGTGGTTTCCAGTTCTCTGAACTCGATGATGAACCCGGCGATTACACCACCGTAAGCGCCCCATTCCTTCAGCCCGTCGATCTGATGTCTATGGATCTCTCCATGTTCATCTGCCGTCCGCTCAAACGAGATCGACTTGCCGGAAACTGTTTTTAGTTCCAGCGCATACAGGATTCTTTTGGTCGGATCAAATATCAGAAAATCAAACGGGTTGCGGTTGCTGAAGCGCAGAGATGAGCTGCCGCCGAAAGCCCCCGCCGGGTCCTTT
>FLNY01003187.1_pt1 | contig 13061 bp, 10 predicted proteins | sample 1140381 | NCBI WGS metagenome assembly FLNY01 (sample SAMEA3878172, study PRJEB12797) | bioreactor metagenome | biome: Moose rumen | place: Sweden | collected 2011-10
TATTTCACTGGTTCGCATTGGTACGCGGGTGTCTCACCCGCGACCCAGCCGCAGGTGAGACACCTGCGTACCAATAGTTGGCTGCAAAGATAAGTAGTTTTTGCGAATCTACAAAATTTTGTTGAAAAAAAATGTGCAAATCCGCCATGAGAATACAAAAATCCGCCGATATTTGTAGAACCGACACTTTTTATTGACATGTCAAGTTTACAAAATCGGCGGATTTCTTTGTCTAACGGCTCATGCTTACATCATGCCGCCCATTCCGGGATTGCCCATCGGCATGGCAGGCTCCTTCTCGGGTTTGTCGACAATGAGGCACTCGGTGGTGAGGAACATGCCAGCGATGGAAGCGGCATTCTCCAGAGCTACACGAGCCACCTTGGCGGGGTCGATGATACCGGCCTTGCGCAGGTCTTCGTACTCATCGGTGCGGGCATTGTAACCGTAGTCGCCCTTGCCCTCGCGCACTTTCTGCACAACGACAGCACCCTCGGCACCGCCGTTGACGGCAATCTGACGCAGAGGCTCCTCGATGGCGCGGCAGACGATGTTGATACCAGTCTGCTCGTCGGCGTTGTCACCCTTGACATTGGTCAGGACTTCCTGAGCACGGACGTAGGTGATACCGCCGCCAGCCACGACGCCTTCCTCGATGGCTGCGCGTGTGGCGCAAAGGGCATCGTCGACACGGTCTTTCTTCTCCTTCATCTCAACCTCCGAGTTGGCACCGACGTAGAGCACTGCAACGCCGCCGGCCAGCTTGGCCAGACGCTCCTGCAGTTTCTCCTTGTCGTAGCTGCTGGTGGTGTTTTCAATCTCATTCTTGATCTGATTCACGCGGTCCTTGATGGCCTGCTTGTCGCCAGCGCCATTGACGATGGTGGTGTTGTCCTTCGAGACGGTCAGTTTCTCGCAGGTGCCGAGCATCTCGATGGTGGCCTGCTCCAGCTTCAAGCCCTTCTCCTCGCTGATGACGGTGCCGCCGGTCAGCACTGCGATGTCTTCAAGCATAGCCTTGCGGCGGTCGCCGAAGCCAGGAGCCTTGACGGCACAAATCTTCAGACCGGCACGCAGACGGTTGACGACGAGCGTGGTCAGAGCCTCCGAGTCGACGTCCTCAGCGATGATGAGCAGCGGGCGTCCGCTCTCTGCGGCGGGCTGCAGGATGGGCAGGAACTCCTTGATGTTGGAGATTTTCTTGTCGTAGATGAGGATATAGGGGTTGTCCATCACGCACTCCATCTTCTCGGAGTCGGTGACGAAGTAAGCGCTCAGATAGCCGCGGTCGAACTGCATACCCTCGACGACACCGATGTGGGTGTCGCGGCTCTTCGACTCTTCGATGGTGATGACGCCGTCCTTCGAGACTTTGCGCATAGCCTCTGCCAGCAGCTCGCCAATCTCCTTGTCGTTGTTGGCCGAGACGGTGGCCACCTGCTCAATCTTCTCGTAGTTGTCGCCCACGATCTCGGCGTCCTTCTTGATGTAGTCCACGACGGCCTTCACAGCCTTGTCAATGCCGCGCTTCAGGTCCATGGGATTGGCACCTGCGGTGACGTTCTTCAAACCCTCGCTGACAATAGCCTGAGCCAACAGCGTGGCGGTGGTGGTGCCGTCGCCGGCGTCGTCGCCAGTCTTCGATGCGACACTCTTGACGAGCTGTGCACCGGTGTTCTCGAAGTGGTCCTCAAGTTCAATCTCCTTAGCCACGGTCACACCGTCCTTCGTAATCTGGGGTGCACCGAACTTCTTCTCAATCACTACGTTGCGGCCCTTCGGTCCGAGGGTCACCTTCACTGCGTTTGCCAACTGGTCGACGCCCTGCTTCATCAGTTCGCGGGCCTCAATATTGAATTTAATTTCTTTTGCCATAATTATTGCCCCCTATTAGGGGGATGGGGGTCTGAACAAGCGTTTATCAGACCGTTTTAATTAGTTAAATATTATTAGGGAATCTGCGCTTGTTCAGACCCCCTGCTCCCTAACTTAGGGAGTTAAGAAATGACTGCGAGCACGTCGCTCTGGCGCATGATGAGGAACTTTTCGCCCTCGAGCTCCAGTTCGGTGCCGGCATACTTGCCATAAAGCACCTGGTCGCCCTCTTTCAGGATCATTGCCTCGTCCTTGGTGCCCTGGCCAACGGCCTTCACGGTACCACGAAGGGGTTTCTCTTTTGCGGTGTCGGGAATGATGATGCCACCGATTTTCTCTTCAGCCGGTGCAGGCACTACCAGCACGCGGTCAGCTAATGGTTTGATGTTCATAATTCGCTTTGTTTTTATTTGTTGTTTCAATATCGTTTTGTTTACTCTGCCAATCCCTATGCGAAAACCGTGCCAAAACGTCGGAACTGACATTTTGGCACGGTCATTCATAATTCGGGAAACGGTGTTTCTTGAATGCAATATACCCCTATATTGCACTCGAGAAGCGGCATTTTCACTTTAGTTTTTCCATCAGGTCGACTTCGACGATACGCAGTTCGACCTTGCCCTTAGCCGTCTTCAGGCGGTCCATCTCGTTGGCCACGCCACCGGCCAGTTCCTTCGTGTCGCCGAACTTCTTGCTGTCCTGCACGGGTCCGACCATGCGGATGGTCAACTCCTTGGCAGCCACGGGCTTCGCAATCGTGATGTGAGCATAGCCGAGCGTGGCGGGCGTAACGCCCTCCCAGACCTTCTGTTTGCCGGCATAGACCTCGAGGGGATAGCACTTCGAGCGCCAGCCTGTCAGCTTCAGGGTGATTTCGCTGACGGCCGCACGGCGTGCCAGCTGGTAGGTCACCCAGGCATTGTCGCGCTCGCCGTCGCTCTGCCATTGCGTCAGTTCGTTGTCATCGTAGCTGTTCTTAAGGTCAGCGGTGTTGCTGCCAGCCTTGGCGCTGACGATGCCTATGCTCTCCATGACGGGCTGACAGCTGGGCGTAACAGGTGTCTCGCCGCGCACGAGCGACGGCTTAAGCGTCAGCATGGGCAGGTCGTTGTGCTTGTCACAGGGATGGCTGTTGAGGGTCAGGTAGGCCAGGCGGACGCCATCGGCATTTACAGAGAGCCCCATCTCGCCGGCATTGGTGGTCGTGCGGATGAACACGCGGGCGACGCCGCACTCCACGGGCAGCGACATGCGGCCTACGTAGTTGTCAGACGTGTTGCGCTTGTTGGCCGAGTCGAGCAGCGAGGAATCTTTTTCGGATTGAGAGTTGAGAGTTAAGAATTGAGAGTTGTCGCGCGTGCCGATGCCGCCAATCCACTGGGCTTCGCCCCACAGTTGGAAGTTGATCATGCGGTCGTCGAGCGGACAGCGGCGGCCCTGTTTGTCGAGCACCTCAACCTGAACGAGAGCCATGTCGGCACCGTCGGCCTTCATGCCTTCGGGATCCTCAATGGCCGTGAGTTTCAACTGGAAAGGTTCACCGACGGTCTCAATCTTATAGGACGAGCCGTCGCTGCCACGGGCTTCGATAGTGCCTGCCTCAAACTTCACATCCTTGAATGTAAAGAGCCACTGGAACGAGCGCTCGCCCTTGCCCTGCGACTTGCCGTTGACAAACAGCTCGACCTCGTCGGCCGTCGACACCACGTAGACGGGCTTCACGGTGCCCTGCTCGTAGTTCCAGTGGCCGATGATGTGAGTGCGCTCGTGCTCAGGCGACACCCATCCGTCCCACATCACCTGGTGAGCATAGAAGGCATCCTTTGGCAGACGCATGGCATCGGTGACGCCGCTGGTGCGATAGTTCGACTCGCCGCGATGGTGGGTGTTGGTGTCGCTGAAGACAATCTTCACGCCGCCACTGCTGACGCGACGTCCCGTGCCGGGGCGCTCCAACCAGTATTCGTGCCAACGCTCCACCATCTGCTTGGCAAACTCGTCCATGTTGTGATTATAATCATGAGCGGGAGCATTGCGATAGAGCGGACCGTCGCCCTCCTTGTGATAAGGATAAGAATACTCGTCCCAATATTTACGAAGACCCTCGTCGCGACAGTACTCCATCGCCCACATGGGCTTCGTGGCCGACTTGTTGATATAAAGCATCTCGCCGCCGTACTCAGCCTCGGGACGATCGAGCATCTCGCGGCTGCCGATGGCGCGGCCACCGAAGGGGTCATACTGGTCGCGAATCTGCTTCATCTCCTCCATGTGTTCCTTTGAGATACGGAAATTGCCGCACTCGTAGAAGATGATTGAAGGGTTGTTCCTGTTATAGATGATGGCGTCGCGCATCACCTGCGTACGCTGCTGCCAACGGGCACCGTCGACGTCCTTCTCGGCATCGCCGGCGGGCATGGCCTGCATCAGGCCCACGCGATCGCACGACTCGATGTCCTGCTTCCACGGGCAGACGTGCATCCAGCGCACGAGATTGCCGCCCGACTCGACGACGAGGCCGTTGCTGTAGTCGCTCAGCCAAGCGGGCACCGAGATGCCCACGCCCGGCCACTCGTTGGAGGTGCGCTGGGCATAGCCGTGCACCATTATCACACGGTCGTTCAAGCGCAGCATGCCGTCCTTGAACTCCGTCTTGCGGAAGCCCGTAAGGATGGTGACCGGGTCGCAGAACTGAATCTCACTGTCACCACGCGACACCTCGCGCAGACGAGTCTCGACGGTGTACAGATAGCCGTAGCCCCACGACCAGAAGTGGAGCCCCTCGACCAGCTGTTCGCCCCGCAGGGTAACTGTCTGGCCGGAGTGGATGGTCACGGTGTTGACGTCCATCGAACGGGCAATGACGTTGCCGTCGAGGTCCTTGATAGTGAACATGAGGGCCACCTGCCGCTCGCGGTCGTCCTCATTGCGAACCTGCGACTCCACGTGGACGACGGCCTTACGCTGAGCCACGTCGATGTCGGTGGCATAGACATAGGTGCCCGTCGTGCCAAGATTGCTGTAGAGGGGCAGCGTCTGATAGAGCTTGTCGGTCGTATGCAGATAGACGTTCTTTGGCAGTCCGCCATAGTTGGCATTGAAGTTCTTGTCGTTCCATTGATAGCGGCTGTTGAGTACGCGGTCGCGATACGTCCATGAATTGTCGCAGCGCACGGCGATGACATTCTCTCCTTTATTTATATAAGAGGTAAGATCGAAGCCGAAAGCCATCACACCATTGTCGGAGAATCCCACGTGGTGGCCGTTCACGTAGACGTCACAGCCCTGACGTGCACCCTCGAACTCGATGAACACCTTGCCTTGAAGCTGGTCGCTGGTCAGGGTGAAGTGCTTGCGATACCAGCAGACGGTGTCGGTCAGGTCGACGATGTCTTTCTTGAATGCCTCATCGCCGTTGAACGCGTAAGGCAGGGTGACCCGCAGCCAGCGCGAGTCATCGAAGTCGGGTTGACTGGCCTCAGTGAAGTCACCGACCGTGAGGCGCCAGTCGCCGTTGAAGTTCAACTTCTGCCGGCCAGAGGCATTCATGCTAACAGAGATTATTGCGACGATAAACGTCAGCAACAGCTTTCTCATAGTCTGATTATTGGATCGTTTCGTTATTGACAATCACGTTCGTGAGCTTCAGGTTCTCAATGGGCCGCTGGGTGAAGGCACGCTCCTTGGCATTATCCTTCACGTCGATGTTCTCAAACGTGAAGTCCTTCAGAGCATATTTGTCGCTGCCCTGCACGTTGAAGAACACGCCGCAGTCCATCTGGATATTACGGAACGTGACATTGTTGCACTGGCTGAGGGGCATGTCCTCGCGCTCCTGCTTCTCATAGAACTGTGTCCAGGGGCGGATGAGCAGACAATTGCGACACTTGCCCGTGAAATCCTCCACGAGCACATATTCATAATGCTGAGGCGTGTCGGGGCGCATCTTCAGCCAGAGCACGTTGTTGGTATCGTCAGCCTGGCAGCGCCGCATGATGACGTTCCAATCGTGAACTGACTCTGAGCCGAGCGTCATGCAACCGTGGGTCGTGCCAAAATGGCAGTCCTCAACCAGAATGTTGTAGCAGGGGCCGTTCTCGGGGGCCTGGTCGGCAAACGTGCCTTTTCCGCCCTTGAGCACGACGGCGTCGTCGTTGACGTTCATGTAGCAGCCGCGCACGACGACATCATGACAGACGTCGATATCGATGGCGTCGGTCGACGGGCCCTTGATGCCCGTGGTCGAGGAATAAATATAAAGGTCAAGATAACGCACATGGTCGCAACGATAGATATGATTAGTCCAGAAAGGCGAATTGATGAGCCGCACGTCCTGAATGGTCACATTCTGAGAATTTGAAATATAGGTCAGCCGAGGCCGTTGGGCATCCTTGTTGGTGCACTGGCGGTTCCACTCGCGGCGAATCCAGAACTCCTGCCAGTAGGGCTCGCCCTGCCCGTCGATGGTGCCCTTGCCTGCAATGGTAAAGCCGTTGATGCTGTCAGCATTGACCAGCGCCGTAAAATACTTACAGGTCTGGCCCTCGATACGCGTCTCGCGGATTTCGAAGTCGCGGATGCGGTCGCTGCCCTTCAGCACACCTCCCTCCTCAATGTAGAGGTGAGTGCCCTGACGGAAAAAGAGTGAACCGCTGTAGAACGTGCCCTTGGGAATAACAATCACGCCGCCCCCATCCTTGGCTGCGCGGTCGATGACGGCTTGCAAGGCGCGAGTCTGTATGTCGGTAGTGCCCTGACGCACGCCATACTTCGTCACGTCGTACTTCTTGCCCAGTGTCTCAACGTCCACCTTGCCCTGTTCCATAAACCAGGCAGCCATCGGCTCACCGTTGGGCCATAGTGCGGGTTTCTCCACTTTCTTTTTTCCCATAGCCATCGTGCTGACAATCAACAGCACCAGGCCAAGAATCATTCGCTGCTTCATCTTGATAAATTTGTTCTATGATTAGTTTGGGGTACAAAGTTAATGAAATTCAGAGAAAAAGCATCAAAAAAATCATATTTTATAGGATGAACAAAAAAAAATTCGTATCTTTGCCGTCAGAAAACCTATATAAACAACATCTGAATATGAAAGATTTCTTCAAGTACACACTTGCCACCATCGTGGGCATCGTGATTCTGTCGGTCATTGCCGGCATCATGTTTATGATTACTATCGCCGGTATCGTGGCCAGCAGCAGTGCCTCGACCAAAGCTGAAAAGAACTCCGTGTTCGTGCTCAAACTCGACGGCACCATCAGCGAGCGTGCTGAGGACGGAGGTCCGCTGTCTGCCCTGTTGGGACAGGTCGACATGGAGGCAATGGGCCTCGACGACATCATCAGTGCCATCCGCAAGGCAAAGGACAACGAGAATATCAGCGGCATCTACATAGAGGGTGGCGCTGCCACTTTCGATTCACCCGCCACAGCCCAGCAAGTGCGTGACGCCTTGAAGGATTTTAAGGAGAGCGGCAAATGGATCATGGCCTATGCCGACCATTACATGCAGTCGGCCTACTATGTCTGTTCGGTGGCCGACTCGGTGCTGTTGAATAAGACGGGCATGGTCGACTTTAAGGGTCTCGGCGGCAAGGGCTACTACCTGACAGGCCTATACGAGAAGGTGGGCGTGAAATATCAGGCCACCCGCGTAGGAAAATACAAGAGCGCCGTAGAGCGCCAGACCCGCAAGGAGATGAGTGCTGAGGATCGCGAGCAGCGCGAGGCCTACCTGCAGGGCGTCTGGCAGCACATGCTGAAGGACATGGCCGAGAGCCGCGGACTCAGCACCGATCAACTGAATCAAGTGGCCGACGACAGCATTATGATTTTTGCATCGGTCGATGACTACGTGAAGACCGGTCTGATTGACGGCTACATGTATCCCGACGAAGTGAAAAACATCGTTAAGCAGAAACTCGGCTTGGACGAAGACAAAGACATCAAACAGCTGTCGCTGAGCGACATGAAGGAACTCGCGACGAAAAAGAATGACAAGGGTGACAAGATTGCCATCTACTATGCCTATGGCGAGATTATCGACGAAGTGGCCAGCGGCTTCACGACAGAGCACAGCATCGTGGGGCAGACGACCGTCAACGACCTGAAGGAACTGGCCGACGACGAGAAGGTGAAGGCCGTCGTCATGCGCGTCAACTCGCCTGGCGGCAGCGCCGTAGCATCGGAGCAGATATGGCGGGCCATCAAGCAGCTGAAGGAGAAGAAGCCCGTCGTCGTGTCTATGGGCGGACTGGCTGCCTCGGGCGGCTACATGATCAGTGCTCCGGCCAGCTATATCGTCGCCGAGCCTACCACATTGACAGGTTCAATCGGCATATTCGGTCTCATCCCCAACGCCAGCACGCTCGTCTCTGACAAGCTGGGCGTCACATGGGACGGTGTCACGACCAACAAATACGGCAACTACGAGAACGACATGATCTTCTCAAAGGACAATGCCGATGTCATGAAATATATGCAGACATACGTCGACCGTGGCTACGACACATTCCTCGGCATTGTGGCTGACGGCCGCGGTATGACCAAGGAAGAAGTGAACGAGATTGGACAAGGCCGCGTATGGGTGGGCACTGACGCCCTGGGCCTCAAGCTGGTTGACCAGCTGGGCTCATTAGACGATGCCGTCAGCAAGGCTGCTGAACTCATTGAGTCGGAGGAATATTATACGGCAACATATCCCGCCAAGACCGACTGGTTCGATAATCTACTCTCAAGCGAGAAGGAAAAGGGTACGTACCTGGATGCAGAACTTAAGGCCACACTCGGAGAACTCTTTGAACCCGTCATGGAACTGCGCCGCGACATGAGCCGCAACCGTCTGCAGGCCCGTCTGCCCTTTGACGCAAAGGTTAAATAACGGAATCCCCGGAATAACGAACAATATACTGGAATACCGCAAAAACAAGAAAAAGAATTGGAAGGCGATTTCATTAAAATCAATCGCAAGCTCATTCCCCTAAGCTGGCTTTACGGACTGGGCGTGGGCATCCGGAATTTCGGCTTCGAGGTCGGAATTCTGAAAAGCCGTGCCTTTACCGTGCCAATCATCTCGGTGGGAAATATCACTGTCGGCGGCACGGGCAAGACGCCCCATGTGGAACACCTTGTCCGCCTGTTGCAGGAGAATTTCCGAGTTGCTGTGCTCAGTCGGGGATATAAGCGGAAAACGAGCGGCTATCAGGTGGCCACGGCTGACACGACGGTACGTGACATCGGCGACGAACCGCAACAGATGCACCAGAAGTTTCCAGACATCACCATCGCTGTCGACAATAAGCGTGTGCGAGCCATCGAACGCCTCACGGCTGATGACCCTGAGCTCGACGTCATCCTGCTTGACGACGCTTTCCAGCATCGCTACGTCAAGCCCGGCATCAACATCCTGCTCGTCGACTACCATCGGCTCATCATCTACGACAGACTGCTGCCGGCCGGCCGACTGCGCGAGCCCCTATCAGGCAAGAACCGTGCCGACATTGTCATCATCACCAAGTGTCCGCGAGGGCTAAAGCCCATGGACTTTCGTGTCATCACCAGGGCCATGAACCTTTATCCCTACCAGCATCTTTATTTCACGACGCTCGACTATCAGCCGCTGCGCCCTGTCTTCCCGACTGAAGCCCCTGCGGAATGTCCTGCTACCTGCGACGCACACGTACTCCTTCTGACAGGCATTGCCTCGCCCCGTCAGATTATCGAGGACTTGGCTCCAACGATACCAAACCTGACAACGCTCAGTTTCCCCGACCATCACAATTTCCGTCGGAAAGACATTGAGCGAATCAACCGCGAATTTGCGGCCCTCCCCTCCCCCAAACTCATCATTACCACCGAGAAGGACGTTGTCCGCCTGACCGGCACGGAAAGTCTGAGCGACGAAGTCCGTCGAAGTCTCTACGTACTGCCTGTCAGCATCACCTTCATGCAACCCGACCAAGAAGAAAAGTTTAACCAAAACATCATAGGCTATGTACGAAAAAATTCAAGAAACAGCATCCTGGCTAAAGGAAAGGATGACCACAAAACCCGAGACAGCCATAGTGCTGGGAACGGGACTCGGACAATTAGCTTCCGAAATAACTGACGCACTCGAACTGCCATACGCTGAAATTCCGAACTTCCCTGTCTCTACCGTCGAGGGACATAGCGGCAAACTCATCTTCGGCAAGTTAGGTGGCAAGGACATCATGGCCATGCAAGGGCGGTTCCATTACTATGAGGGCTACTCGATGAAGGAAGTCACATTCCCCATCCGAGTGATGTATGAGTTAGGCATCAAGACGCTGTTCGTCTCGAATGCAGCAGGCGGCATGAACCCCGCCTTCAAGATTGGTGATCTCATGGTCATCACCGACCACATCAACTTCTTCCCTGAACACCCGCTGCGCGGCAAGAACTTCCCAACCGGACCGCGTTTCCCTGATATGCACGAGCCTTACGACACCAAGCTCATCCGGCTGGCCAGCAAAATAGCAAAGGAAAAAGGCATCCGACTGGTCTACGGTGTCTACACCGGCGTGCAGGGCCCAACGTTCGAGACCCCGGCCGAGTATCGCATGTATCGCACACTGGGCGGCGACACCGTTGGGATGTCGACCGTGCCTGAAGTCATCGTGGCCAACCACTGCGGCATCCGCGTCTTCGGCGTCTCCATCGTCACCGACCTGGGCGGCTTCGACGTGCCGGTTGAAGTTTCGCACGAGGAGGTGCAGGAGGCCGCCAACAAGGCACAGCCCATCATGACCGAGCTGTTCAGGGAAATGATAAAACGCGCAAACTGATGGAAATTGCAAAGTTAGGCGAGTTCGGCCTCATCGAATGGCTCACCAAAGATTTAGAAACAAAAAACGAATCGACAAAGCGTGGCGTAGGCGATGACTGCGCCGTGCTTCACTATCCTGACACTGAGGTTCTCGTCACCACCGACATGCTCATGGAGGGTGTCCACTTTGACCTGACCTACATCGACCTGCAGCACCTCGGCTATAAGTCGGCCATGGTCAACATCAGCGACATTTTCGCCATGAACGGAACGCCGCGACAGCTGACGGTCTCGCTGGCCCTGTCGAAGCGCTTCACCGTCGAGGACCTGGAGCAGTTCTACAGCGGACTGCGTCTGGCTTGTGAAAAGTGGGGTGTCGACATTGTCGGCGGCGACACCACGTCGAGCTACACCGGCCTGGCCATATCGATCACTTGCATCGGCGAGGCCCGCAAGGAGGACATTGTCTATCGCGACGGAGCCCGACCGACCGACCTTATCTGCGTCTCAGGCGACCTTGGGGCCGCCTATATGGGCCTTCAACTGTTGGAGCGCGAGAAGTCAGTTTACTATTCACAGTTCAACGACCTGCAGAAAAAAATTGCGAAAGCCAAGGCCGACGGTGATCACCTGCACCTCTCAGCGCTCAGCGCCCAGCTCTCAACGATAGAAAAGCCCGATTTCTCAGGTAAAGAATACCTCCTGCAGCGCCAACTGCAGACGGAAGCCCGCGGCGACATCGTCGAGAAGCTGCGACTGGCCGGCATACGCCCCACCGCCATGATGGACATCAGCGACGGCCTCTCCAGCGAGTTGCGCCACATTTGCAAGCAAAGCGGCACGGGCTGCCGCATCTTCGAGAAGGAATTGCCCATCGACTATCAGACGGCTGTCATGGCTGAGGAGATGGAAATGAACGTCACAACCTGCGCCCTCAACGGCGGCGAGGACTATGAGCTCGTCTTCACCGTGCCCATCGGCGACCTCGACAAGGTGCGTGCCATCGACGACGTCCACCTCATCGGTCACATCACCGAGGCGAAGTTCGGGCACGTGCTCGTCACCCGCGACGGTCAGGAGTTTGAGCTCAAGGCCCAGGGCTGGAATCCGCTGAGCAGCCACAGATAGATTCATTTTGTAGAATAAGGCATTTAATTAAGAGTAATATTGTAAAATAAGGCATTGGATTGTTGTGATATTTGTAAAATAAGGCATTATAAATGATTTTTTTCTTGCAAAATAAGGCACTATTAAAATTTATTTCACTACCTTTGCACCTATTGGAAAAGCCGACATCATAGAGCAATTGAATGACAATGATGTTTTCGCCGTTCATACGCCCGTTGGAGTATTTCAAATGAGCAAGGCAGAATTCTATGAGACTTTCCCAAACGTTGTCAAGTCAGAAAGTTACCAAAAGAATGGGATTTACCACATGAAGAATCCGCCACGAAAGGCCATGCGCTTTCTGACAAATGCTTCGCCCAAAATGAATCTTCAAGTTAATGGGATCAAACCCATAAAGGATTTGATTGGAAATGAAATCCGAGAGAAAATCAAGGAAATTGGTGAGATTTGGAGAAACTCAGAGCACAATCCTCATATAGAAAATGAAGTCCTGAATCATTGGCAAAAAGTCATCATAGAATGGAGCGAAGACCCGGAAATGCCGCTAATCATTAGAAAAGATGCGAACAAGCTGAAAGGGATGTCTGTCAATCACCCAAGCGGTAGAGAAATCGTTGTAAGCGATAACACATTTGCAATATGGGTGTATAATCGTGTAATGAAAAACGTAACATACAATCTTGGGCAACTAAAGAAAATGCTTTTGGAGAATGAAATTCCTATGGTTTTCATGCAAACCAAGGGTATGAAGGGGAATGCAAAATATACAAAGCCATTAGGAACGTTCTCGCTCTCAGAATGGAAATTGTGCCATATTGAGCCAGTCGGCTTTAACAGCAATAAAGCCATTGAAGAACTGAGCATAAATGAAATCAAAGAACATTTCAAGAAATACGCCAATCCTGCCAATATGTTTGTCTTTCCAAAGGAGACAGGAGATTTGGGAGAAATTCAAATCTTTATTGATGAGCAGAGAAGGTGAGGTGAATAACTTTTCTGCTTACTTCACGCTCCCCGTCTTCAGTTCGCTGTCGAGGAAACTGTAGACATAGCGGGGACTCTGATGGTAGAGGCCTGTGGCATCGCGTTGCAGACGCTGGTAGGTGTCGGAGTTGATGACCGTGGCGAGGGATTGTTCCATGGTGAGTTGCGGCTGGTCTTCGATAAGCAGCAGGGCAAGGTTCTTCACCATGTCGAGTTTCATCTGTTCTTGTTCGCTCATAGACGCTTCAGGATTTTAATGGCACACTCAGTGCCGAAGAAGTATTGGG